>Ga0308008_1000225_pt1 | contig 25835 bp, 26 predicted proteins | sample Neamet125_FD_203140 | JGI IMG/M metagenome (GOLD analysis project Ga0308008, IMG submission 203140) | Marine microbial communities from water near the shore, Antarctic Ocean - #125 | ecosystem: Environmental > Aquatic > Marine > Unclassified | place: Southern Ocean | collected 2014-07-24
CACTCGTAGAATCGCTGGAGGGGAAAAATGCCTGATAAACCACCGGGAGAAAATACGCGGCGTTTAGAAGCGTGCTGATGAGGAAAACAACGATCAGAGCGATGTGACTCGGATGCGGAGAAGCTCCTGCTCCCATCACGAGGTGGAATTTTGAAATCAAACCGGCAGTCGGCGGTAACCCGATGACTCCAAGCGATCCAATAAAGAAAGCTCCCATCGTGAACGGCATCCGTTTTCCAAGGCCTGAGATCTGAGAAATGTATTTCTTTCCAGTGGCGACAAAAATCGCTCCGGCGCAGAAGAACAAGGTGATTTTACCCACCGCATGAGCCGCAATGTGCATCGCTGCGCCCTGAATTGAAAGCGTGCTCAGCAGAGCTGCTCCCAAAATAATGTAGGAAAGCTGACCGATGGTGGAAAACGCGAGAAGGCGTTTCAAATTGTCCTGCGAAAGGGCAATCAGTGAAGAGGTGATCACTGTGAACGCAGCAATCCAAGCAAGGATTTCGGCCGGATTTTGAAACAGAGCCGGAGTATCGCCGCCTGCTTTTTTCAGGAAATCGATTCCGAAAACGCCGGTCACAACTCGTAAAATGCAGAAAACACCGACTTTCACAACGGCAACGGCGTGAAGCAAAGCTGACACGGGCGTCGGAGCGACCATGGCACCCGGCAACCAGGAGTGAAACGGCATCATGCCCGCCTTGGAAAATCCAAAACAGAGAGCGAGTAGCAAAATCAGCATCGGCCAGTAGCCCATGTCCTGGCCGGCGAGGATGGCTTCGCCTGCGAAACTGAGATCACCACCAGTTTTCACGGCGACAAAAATCAAAGCTGGCAACGCGAATCCCACAGAAGTTCCGACAAGGTAAGTGAGATAAGTCCGTCCGCCGCCGCGTGCTTCTTTGTCCTGATGATGAGCCACCAGCGGCCAGGTTGCGAGCGAGAGCAGCTCGTAGAAAAGATAGAGAGTCAGTAAATTACCGGCAAAAGCGACGCCCAATGTTGCGGACAATGAGATGGCAAAAAACACGAAAAACCGCGTCTGCGAATGCTCTTTCAAGCCGCGCATGTAACCGACCGCGTATAGCGAAGTGAGAATCCACAAGCTCGACGCAACGAACGCAAAGAGCATTCCCAATTCATCGACATGGAACAGAATCGGAATATTGATGCCTTCACCGATTTTCTGAACGAAGGTGTATTCCACGTGAGTTCCGTTCTTCAGAAACTTGAAATAGATCGCCAACACAAAGCCGAGCTTCACAAAACCAGCGATAAACGTGATCGCTTCTCGCATGAAGGGCTCTTTGCGGAAGATCAAAATCCCAGGAACTGCCAGCAGTGAAGCGAGACAGGCCCAGACTGGGAGCATGCTGGTTTCAACTGTCATGGCTTGATGGTGAGTCGGATCCATTCAACGATTTGTCCGTTATACACACCCAATAAAATGATGATCGCGGCCGTGCCGAAAAGCGGAATCAGCGAGCGTAGCGGCGCTTCGCGTTCCAATAGAGTTGGTTCATCGATCGGATCCTGGTTGTTCGATGAATGATCGTCTTCATCATGATGGTGAGCGTGATCATGACCTTCAGCCGGTTTGGCTCCGAAAAATGCGATTTCAAAAATCCGAAAAAACAACACCACGTTCACCAGGCTGGAGATGATCAACGCAATGACGAATTCCCAGTGACCGCCTTCGATGCCGCCGCGGATGAGATAGAATTTACTAAAAAATCCGCAGGTCGGTGGAATCCCGATCATGGCGAGCGCCCCCACAACAAATCCAGTCATTGTCAGCGGCATTTTTTTGAACATTCCCGAGAGGTCTTCGATTCGGGTCGCATTTGCTTTCTTCGCAAAAATTCCAGCGCAGAGGAACAGGCAAAGGGTCATGAAGGCATCGGCCAAAATGTGATAAACCGCACCGGACATCCCCCAACGCTCGGGATCGCCCAGCCATGCCCCGCCGACCATGTAACCGACTTCGGCGACAATGAGGTAGCAGAGCATCTTCTTCAACTCACGCTGAGCCAACGCCAGTGTAGATCCAGCGAGAATTGCAATGACCGCTAAAATGACGACGGCATCACTCCATCCGGCGTATTCGATGAAAATCCATTCCCATCCAAAAACCGACAGCATCACCCGAATCATGATGTAGACGGAAATCTTCGTCATCAGCGGTGCCAGAAGGCAGCTGCTTGTTGAAGGGCAGTAGCTGTAGGCATTCGGAAGCCAGCCGTAGAGCGGGAAAAAAGCCATCTTAATCCAGATTCCAACCATGATGAGGACGAAAGCGACCATGACCGGCTTGGAACGGCCGATCTCGAAATCATTCGCGCTCAGCACTTCCTGGATGTGTTCCATGTTGAGCGATCCCGTTTTGAGATACAAATAACCGACACCGAGAAGATAAAACGAAGCTCCCACCGTTCCCATGAGGATGTAGTTGAACGCGGCCATCGTTCCGCGCCGGTTGCGGCCCATGGCAATCAACGCGTAACTGGTCAGTGAAGTGACTTCGACAAGAACGAACAGGTTGAACGCATCCCCTGTGATCGTCATTCCGAACAGACCAACGCAAAGCAAGAGATAGAGCGTATAAAACTGAGGTGTTTTTGAAGCCGCTTCCTGATTGGCGCGACGAATCGAAAAGATCGAGACGAAAATCGAGACGATCGCGATGGCCAGCAAAAGAAATCCGTTGAGCGTGTCGACTCGGAGTTGGATTCCGAATCCTTTGGCAATTTCGACCGGACCGTGGACACCCGGAGCCATTTTCCCCGGTTCCCATCCACCGACGAAATAATCAACCGGCCCCGTTTCCAGAACCTGAGTCAGCGTACCAATGACGGCAATCAACGAGGTGAGCAATGCGACCAAGACAACCGGAACGCAGACGCGATGATCTCGCGAACCAACCAGCCCGATGATCAATGCACCAAAAAGCGGGGCTAATACAATGATGATGGGCAATTGATCAGACATCTAAGGAGGCTGAGTCAGCGGTTTTGATTTGCGCGAGAATCTCGTCTTCTTCGAGCGTTCCGAATTCTTTGAAAAGCATTTGAACCACGGCCAGGGCAACACCTAGGGTTGAGACCCCAACCACAATGGCTGTCAGCATGAGAACGTGCGGAAGTGGGTTGGCGAATTTATCCGGTTCGATGACGTGCTTCTCAGTCACCCTTTTTGCCCCATGTTCACCGTGTCCGCCCGCATGATTGCCATCTTCAGCTGCATGATGTTCTTCCACCTGATGGGGAATAATCGGGATTTTCGAATCTTTTTTCACTCCGACCGACACATAAAAAAGAATGATCGCCGTCTGGAAGATGGACATCCCGATCAACTTTTTGATGAGGTTATTTTTTGCAATCGTCGCCCACAAACCGATCATCATTAGGATCACGTAGACCCAATAATTGAAGTAGGGCTGGATGCTCTGTTCGAGGAATTCGCGCATGATCTATTAGAGGCCCTGTTTGAGTTCACCCCGAGAAGAGAGGTTTGCGTATATCGCGAACATGATCGCTGTCACTGTGAACGCGACACCAATTTCGACGCCCAGCATTGCATATGAACGAGCCATTTGTTCGCTGGAAAACATGACGGTTTTCAGTGCCCCATAGTCGAGGAAGTTCCGTTCGAAAAACTGACAAAGCACTCCAAATCCGGCATAGATCAAGATACCAACGCTCGCAAGCCTCATGAAAGTTTTCTCGGAGAACCAATCCAGGGCGGACTTCAAATCGCGCGCAATCGCAAGCAGGATAAAACTCGCACCCATTATCACCCCACCCTGAAAGCCGCCGCCCGGACTGTGGTGTCCATGAGCAATCACATAGAGTGCGAAGAGCTGAATGATTGGGATCAACAGTTTGCAGGTCGTCCCAATGATGATCCGTGAATGATCGCCTTCGCAAAAGGTATCGTCTTCCGGCGCTCGCATCGGTTTGACCTCATCACCCCCAAACACTCGCAAGATCGCAAAAATGGCCAGCCCTGCCGCAAAAATAACAACGGTTTCAAACATCGTGTCGTATCCCCTGTAATCCGCGAGAACCGCAGTCACAACATTCGGAACCTGAGTGAGTTCGTCCGTGTCCGTCAAAAAGCTTTGGGAGACCGCGGTTGCGATTTGTTCGCCGCTCTCCAGTTTTGGGCCTTCATTGGCAGCTGAATGTGCGTCTCCCCATTCCGGAAAGTCTCCAACTCCGACAAGTAACAATGAACCCGTGAGCGTCACGGCGATGAGGGCAATCCACTTCATAAAATCAATCCGACGACCTCCGTTTCGTATTGTAAACCGTCGCAATCAGGAAAACCGCGCTCACGCCAGCGCCAACCGCAGCCTCAGTGAAAGCCACATCAACGGCGCCCATTTCTGCCCACAAGAGACAGATCAGAAAACTGTAAATTCCAAACACCATTGAGGCGCTCAACAAATCTTTCACTTTCAGCGAAATCACTGCAGCGACGATCAGGAAAATCAGAAGGATATAATCAAAAATCGGAATCATTTTCGGTCCTCCTTCAACGCGTTGTTCGGCTTATCTTTCTTCAACTTTGGCTCAATCCCGTCTTCCCAACCGGCATCCATCAATGCATGTGTCGATGTTGGACTGGTCATCATGATGAAGACACAAATGGCGAGTAGCTTAAGAATGACCAACAGCGTTACCCCGTTATGGGAAAACCAGTCTTTTGAAAACTCTAGATCGTAGATCTGAAAAATAGAAAAACCGAGAATCACCAGAAGACTTGAAAGTGTATCACCCTTACCAGCAGCGTGCATCCGAGTGTAGAAATCAGGGAAACGTTGAATTCCCACGGCGGCTCCGAGGAAGAAAAGCATCCCGACGCAAATCAGGGCCATACTGATGATGACGATCGCGTTCTCCATGACTATTTAAGTTCCTCCCCGGGTTCAGTTTGGCCGGCTGACGCGGGCATTTTGTGAAGAAACCGAGACGCCGCAAGCGATCCAATAAAGTTCAACAGGGCATAGGCCAATGCAAAATCGACAAACATTTCAACCTGCTCGAAAATCGATCCAATGATCACGAGAAGCACCGCCGTCTTAGTCCCAATCACGTTTACCCCGAGAATCCGGTCGATCGCAGTCGGCCCAATCCAAACTCGCCACAACGCTGGCAGCATCATTAGGAAAAGAACCACCCCAACGATTTGGGAAAACGTATTATTAAAGAAATCAACCATTGGATTCCCCTCCCTTTGTCTGCGGATTAAAAATTGCTGAAATACGACGCTCCATTTCACCATCGAGGCCCTTTGCCGTAAAATCAGATACCGCGTGGATGTAGTAGGTATTCCCGAGAATCTTCATCGTGATCGTTCCCGGTGTCAGCGTGATCGAGTTTGCGAGCAGAAATTTTTCGAAGTCGGATTTCAAATTCGTCTCGTAGCGGATAATCTGGGGTGAAAGCGCCTTCGGCCCCTGAAAGGCCAATTTTAACAAATGAAGATTTGAGAGCACCACCTGCCACATCAGCCAAACGATATATCCCGACATGCGGAAAAATTGCCCGAATCGCGAAGAAATTGCGATCGTCCGATCCTCAAATATCAAATCTCCTGACAACCACGCAACAAATCCGCAAGAGATCACACCCAAGCCAGGGTGAAACCAATCAAAAATGCCAGAGAACACGGACCACACAATCATCAACGCGCCGAATATCAGCAGTCGATAACCAAGAACATGTTTGGGTTCTTTTTTACTCTCAGCCGCCAAGGTAGCAGGTTTGTAAGTGATTCGAGGACTTCAAAGGAGAATTTTTTAGCGTGAGTTTTCAGGGAATGCAAGTCCTACGATCCAATAGTGTCGGTTCGTAGAGCGCATCCTATTGCGTTCATAACAATCGTAATGCTTGGCTTCAAATCTTCACCTTCAAGGTCACCATTCACCGCAACGAAATCGCCATTCGAGATTTTGGGTCGGGATTCAAAAAAAATGGAACAAGATCGAGGTGATCCGAAGAAAGCCTCTCGACAAGAAGATCATTGTGTATTCGGAAGAAAAAAGGCCCTGCGAACTCTCCACTTGGCTTTCGGGGGCGGATGAATTACTGGAACTTGCCATATTTCAAGGAATTCCGATTTATAGAATATCGGAACCTGCAACTTCTAATCTGCATCTCATTCAGAAAGCTTCCCCTTATGAAGAACGTATCAGAAAAACATCAGTGAACTCCTGCCAGCTACCGCCACTAATCCGAACTATCCTCGCATTTTGCTTCGGTGTCTGCCCGCCCCTGTCCGGGCAAATCCATCCCGTCATCATCGACAACTGCACCAAGTGCCATGGCGGAGTGAAACAGAAGGGCGGCCTAGACCTCCGCACCGTGGAATCTGCCATCGAAGGGGGAGAAACAGAGACTTCCCTGATCCCCGGCGATGTAGAAAAGAGCCCCCTCGCTCAAGTGATCCAGGTCGATTCCGACCCGCACATGCCACCCAAAAAGCAACTCGCTCCCGCTGAAATCGAGGCCATCGAAAACTGGATCACCCATCTCAAAATCACTCCGCCGGTAGAGCTCATCCTTCCCGATCCTGCCGAAGATCCTACCAGCGTCATTAATTCCCTAGTCTCCGAAAAATGGCAGGAGGAAAAAATCACGCCGGCTCAGATCTCAAACGACGCCACCTTCGTCCGCCGAATCCACCTCGACCTCCTCGGCCGCATTCCCAAAACCGAAGAGGCTCAATCCTTCCTCAAAGACCCAAATCCTCACAAAAGAAACGCCCTCATCGACCGCCTCACCGAAACCAAACAACACGCCGAACATCTCACCCAGACTTTCAACGTCATCTTCCTCGACCGCGCTGAAACCCGAAAGCGTAACCGCGGCGAACGAAAGGCCTGGCTCAACTACCTCCGCTGGACCTTCGAAACCAACCGCCCCTGGGATCAGGTTGGACGGGACCTCCTCATCGCCCGCCCCACCCAAGAGATCGAAAATGGCGCCTCCTGGTTCCTCTACGACCAGCGCGATGACCACAAGGAAATGGCCACGCGCACTTCCCGCACCCTTCTTGGCAAACAAGTCCAGTGCGCCCAGTGCCACGACCACCCCGTTGCTCCCGAAATCGAGCAGCGCCACTACTGGGGCCTCGTCGCCTTCTTCAACCGCAGCCTCAACATCAAAACCCCCGAAGGCCCCCGCGTTGCCGAACGCGCCCACGGTGGCTACGATCAATTCGCCAACCTCGAAGGGAAAACCGATCAATCCCAGCTCATTCTCTACTCCAACAAGATCATCTCCGAACCCGACGGAAAACGCATCAAGGACTCGCCCGGTTTCTATCGCGTCGCCCCTCCCGAACAGTGGTTCAAGAAACTCAAGAAGAACGAGAAGCTCAAAAAAGATCTCCCCGCCCTTCCCGTTCCCAAGTTCTCCCGGCGCGAGGAATTCGCCAAAGCCATCACCTCCGACAATCCCGACTTCTCCAGCGCCATTGTCAATCGCATCTGGGCCCTCCTCTTCGGGCGCGGCCTCGTCCACCCCGTCGATCTCATGGACTCGTCCCACCCCACCAGCCATCCCGAACTCCTCGCATGGCTCACCCGCGACTTCGCCAACAACGGCCACAACCTCCGTCGACTCATCCGCGTCCTCGCCAAATCCCAAGCCTACCAACTCGATTCGCGGCCGGCCCCCTCCGCTTCCAATCCTCCTCTCGACTCTTTCTTCGCGCGATCCCTCGACAAGCCCCTTTCCGCCGAAGCTCTCGCCCGCTCTGTTCGCATCACTCTCGGTTACGACGCACCAAACGACATGGATTTTCGCAACCGATTCGCGAAAATTTTTCCCGCCCTCTTTGCTGAAAACTTCTCCCCCTCGGTTCAACAAACCATGTCCCTCACCAACGGGAAATTCTTTAACCAACTCATTGCCGATTCCCCTCTCCTCGACAAACTCAAGGAAATCGAGGACCCGCAAACACTCGTCCGCGAAACCTTTCAAAACATTCTCTCCCGCGAACCCGACAACCTTGAAAAAGAACGGTCCCTGTCCTTCGTGAAAGCCAAAGACCACACCTCCATCGAACAATTCTGCTGGGCTCTCATCACCGGTGCCGAATTTCGACTTAACCACTAATGGCTAAATCATCTCCAGCTCCAAACTGTGGCTCACCGGACCACAACCTGCATCGCCGCAAATTCCTCCAAGGCCTCTCCGCCGGAGCCGTCTCCACCATGAGTTGGGCCGGACTCTTTGGAGCTCCCGCCTTCGCCGAAATCGCCAAGAAGAAACAGAAGCACTGCATTCTTCTCTGGCTCTGCGGTGGGCCCAGCCAGTTCGAAACCTGGGATCCCAAACCCGGGACCATCACCGGTGGTCCCTTCAAAAGCATCCCCACCAAGGTCCCCGGAACTCACTTTTCCGAGCTTCTCCCCAAGTGCGCCTCCATCGCCGACAAACTCGCCATCATCCGTTCGATGAAGACGAAGGCCAAGGAACACACCCAGGGAATCAACCTCCTTCAGCGCGGCCACGCCCCTCGCCCTCCTTTCACCCGACCAACCATCGGCTCCGTCCTCGCCCAGCAACTCGGGCAGCTCGAATCCAAAATTCCCAACTTCATCCTCCTCGACCCCTGTCCCGAAGGAAACGAATTCAAAGGCTTCAAAGCAGGCAACTGGGCCGGATGGCTTGGTGCCGAATACTCCCCCGTCCGCGTCGGCGGCGAATTTCAAATTCCCGACGCCCACAAACTCGACTCCATCACCGAAGACGATCACGAGGCCCGCGAAGCCCTCCGCAAGTTCTTCAGCAAAAAGTACGAGAACGATCGCAAATCCGCCGCCGCCGGTTCGTGGAATGCCACCTTTGAACGCGTCAATGGCCTCATGAGCTGCTCCCACCTTTTCGACCTCGAGCGCATCCCGCAAGCCGACCGCGAGCGCTACGGCCCCGGCGCTTTCGGCCAGCACGCCCTCCTCGCCCGCACCCTTGTCGAGGAAGGTGCTCCCTTCGTCATGGTCGCCAATGGCATGCCGTGGGACAGCCACGTCTTCAACCACGAGATCTACCAGATGGTCGTCCCCGACCTCGACAACATCATCTTCCAACTCACCAAAGACCTCGAAGACCGGGGCATGCTTGAGGACACCCTCGTCGTCGCGATGGGCGAGTTCGGCCGTTCCCCCTGGATCAACCAAGCACGCGGCCGCGACCACTATCCCAATGCCTGGTCACTCGCGATGGCCGGAGGCGGCGTGCAAGGCGGCGCCCTCGTCGGAGCCACCGACAAATACGGAGCCGAAGTTATCGAAGATCCCTTTAACGAGGAAAACCTCTTTGCCACCATCTTCTCCGCCCTCGGCATCGACCCTCATGCCGAATTCCAGCTCGATGGGTTCCCCACTTTCCACCACGTCGAAAACAAAGCCGCCGCCATTAAACAAATCCTCTCATGAACTCTCCGACCCTCAAAAAAGGCAAGGAGATCAAGCTCCCCTCGCACGTCCTTGACCTCACCCTCGGTCACAACAACCAACTTTATGCCTCCTGCCTCGACGGCGGGATTTACCAGATCTCCACCGTTTCAAAACTCCTCTCGAAACCCTACGAGGAGATTGCCCGACACGATAACTTCGCCTCCGGGATCAACTGGTCCTCTTCCCAAAAAACCCTCGTCTCGGCGGGCTACGATGGAAACCTCAAGTGGATTAATCCAAAAGGAAAAGAGGAAAAAAAGGAAACCAAGTCCGTCAAAGCTCATAACTTCTGGTCCTGGCAAAGCCGGATCTCACCCGACGGCACCAAAGTCGCCACCACCACCGGCCAGTATCTCTCCGGCGGCTACAAATACGAACCCGCCCCCGAAACCGAGCCCTCGGTCAAAGTCTTCGACATCGCCACCGGCGACCTCCTCCATTCCTTCCCACACACCCCGCCCGTCCAATCCGTCGCCTTTTCAAACAACGGTAAGCTCCTCGCCGCAGGAAATCTCATGGGCGAAGTCATCCTCTGGGATCTCGAACAAGGAGGGAAAGAAATCGCCCGCATCAAAACACCCGACTTCACCGGCTGGGGAATCATCAAAGGACACTACTACACCGGCGGCGTCTTCGCCCTCCACTTCGCGCCCGATGACCAATCCCTCTACCTCGCCGGAATGGGCAGCACCACCGACCCTGCCGCCGGCAACGGCAAGCAACTCTGGCAAAAATTCACCTGGCACGACGGCGTCAAAAAATCCGGTGAAGCCGTCAAAAGTGAAATCGGAGAAGGCCTCATGGAAACTCTCGCCTTCCATCCCGGTGGAAAATTCTTCCTCATGGCTGGTCGCATTTTTAAAGGCGACTGGAACGCCGCCCTCTTCGACCACGAATCCGGCTCCCGCCTCCACCACCAGAACGTCGGCTTCCGCATCTCCACCTCCGCCTTCACTCCCGACGGCAAACTCCTCTACCTCGGCGGTGGAGCCAACCAAGGCGAACCCGACGAAAAAAAGGAATGGGGCCGCGTCGTGATTTATCAAATCTCTTAAAAAAACACTCGCGGCCTCGCCGAGTTGTTAATCGTCATCAAATCCACTTGCCCATCTCCATCAAAATCATCCGCCAACAATTGGCGAAGATCTTCCCGCTGGTAGAACCCACTCTCCTCTGGCCAAGGGCAAGATCCACTCGCCCGGCGCCATTTAGGTCCTTCAGAGCGATCGCCATCACCGGAGATATTTGAGCCAGACTTGGTAAGTCCCTCGCTGAAAAGCGGCCATTCCCGTCGTTCAGAAACAACGTAGTTGCCAAAGTAATACAGCAGATGTCCTCATCGTCATCTGCCAGTCATCAATATACGCTGCAGTTTCTTCTAAGGCTTCGACATTCTGAATTGCACCGTGAAAATCGGCGCGATCATAGAAACTAATGATCGACATCATTCCTGTCACAGCGGCTCCGTTAGTTTGAGTCGCGGGAATCGTTCCGCTCACTGTCATTGTCTCCCACCTGTCCGGGGTCAGCGTGTTCCAAATATTGGGATTGTTTGAATCTCCTGCATTGTTGTCGTTTCGGCGAACAATCAGGGTCACACGGTCAGTTCCTGTTAAGGTCGACCCTGTTGGAACATACACTCGAAACGTTGCTCTAAACGTGTCCACGCCAGCCACCGCTCCCGCAGGAAGTGAAATGATCTGAGAATTAGGACTGTGATTCACCGCACCTCATTTGTTTCCCCCGCCTGAATCAATAATTCCGACTTGACCAGCAGGAGCGGTAGTTGCAGTAGTAAGTCCATCTGAAACGGTCAGCGAAGCGCCGTTGTTTCCACCATTGAGAGTATTGATACCGTTGAAGTCCGCTTCACTGCCAACGCCCGTCGCCCAAAAAGACGAAGAAATCGGAGCCATCGCAGCTAGAAGTTTTTCCCCATAACGCTAGCGCATCTCTTTCAGAGCTCTCAATGCGTCAACTTTATTTAAATAACAATTGCTTGCTCTGTCGTCCTTCACGGCAACAAAAAATGAGGCCCTCCTCCCCGGCAGCTTAATCTTCGAAAGTCTAAATACACCAGTCAGACATCCGATCATCGTTCCTTTTCCTTCTCATTTTCACAACACTAGACTAACCCTCCCGCGTGCTCGCCGTCAAAAACCTCCGCGTTGAATTTGGACCTCGTGTCATCTTCAAAGATCTCACCTTCTCCATCGGGGACAAAGAACGCATCGCCTTCGCCGGGCACAACGGCGCCGGCAAGTCCACCCTCATGAAGTGCCTCGGCGGCGTCCTCCAACAAAACGGCGGCGAAATCAACAAGCCCAAGCACCACCGCATTGGCTACCTCCCGCAAGAAGGCATCCACATCAAGGACATCACCCTCTACGACGAAGTCGAATCCGCTTTCGCCGAAACCAAGGCGATCCAGGATGAAATCGACCGTTTCTCAGCCGAACTCGAGAATCTCGATCCCCGCTCCTCCCCCTTCTCCGATCTCCTCAACAAAATCGGGGAACTCGAACTCCGCCTCGACGGACACGACCCTGCCCGCATGCGCCCGAAGATCCAGGCCGTCCTCAGCGGACTCGGTTTCAAGCCAAAAGACCTTGAACGCGACTGCGGCGAATTCTCCGGCGGCTGGCAAATGCGCATCGCAATGGCCAAGCTTTTTCTTGCCGAGCCCGAAATCCTCCTCCTCGACGAGCCCACCAACCACCTCGACATCAACGCCCAACGCTTCATGGAGAACTATCTCCACAGCTACAAAGGCGCTATCGTCCTCATCTCCCACGACCGCTCCATGATGGACGGCCTCACCACCCGTACTATCGCCTTCCACCACGGCCGTGCCGAGGAATTCACCGGCAACTACTCCTCCTACGAAACCCAGCTCAAGGAACGTCAGGACAATCTCCGAAAACAAAAAGTCAACCAAGACCGCGAGATCGCCAAAACCGAGCAGTTCATCAACCGCTTCCGCGCCCAGGCCAACAAAGCCTCGCAAGTCCAGTCGCGCATCAAGCAACTCGCCAAAGTCGAGCGCATCCAGATCGACTCCCAGGACGCGGTGATGTCCTTCCGATTCCCAAATCCCCCCGCCTCGACCCACCTCGTTGCGAAGCTCGAAAAAGCCGCCCAACAATACGGTGACCTCATCGTTTTTAAGGAACTCGACCTCGAAGTCACTCGCGGCGAAAAGATCGCCATTGTCGGCCCCAACGGCGCAGGAAAATCAACCTTCTGCCGCATGGTCACCGGCGAAGAAGCCCCCTCCACCGGCGACCACGAACTCGGGCCCAAATCCCTCCCCTCCTTCTTCAACCAAAACCACGCCGACGAACTCGACCCTGATCTCACCGTGATCGAAACCGTCGAGCAAATCCAAACGCGCGGCTCCAAAATGACCGCGCGCGATGTCCTCGGCTGCTTCCTCTTCAAAGGAGACGACGTCTTCAAGAAAGTCGGCGTCCTCAGCGGTGGTGAACGATCCCGCGTCGCCCTCGTCCGCATGCTCGTCCTCCCTGCTAACTTCCTCATCCTTGACGAGCCCACCAACCACCTCGACATGCAATCGCAGGACATCTTGCAGAAAGCCCTCATCGACTACCCCGGCACCCTCCTCATCGTTTCTCACAACCGGAACTTCCTCGACCCCATCGTCCAAAAAACGATGGAATTCCGCCCCAACGAAGACCCCCGCATGTTCGCCGGCAACCTCACCTACTACCTCGACAAGGTTGAAGAAGAGGAAAGAGGCACTTCTTTCCAAGCTCCAAGTAAATCCTCCTCTTCACCCAAAGCCCCCCAGAAGAAAGGCCCGCAACTCAACGCAAAGGAACGCCGTAAACGCGACGCCGCAAACCGCGAGAAGCGCAATAAAAGCCTAAAGCCTATGCAGTCGGAATTCGAGAAAGTCGAAACCACCATCGCCGAACTCGAAGCCGCCCAAGCGGTGCTGACCGACCATCTCGAATCGCCCGAAGTCTCCTCCGATTCCGAAAAGCTCCGCGAAACCACCAACGCCTACGAGAAGCTTTCCAAAAAACTCGAAACCACCTTCTCCAGGTGGGAAGACCTCAGTGCCCAGATCGAAAAGCTGGAAACCGAGCTCGCTCCATAAGTCGTGACACCCTACCATAGAGCGCCTAACGTCATCTAGGCGCTCATTTCTATTCCTTCCCCGAAGCCCCCCCGTCTTCCCCTCTCTCCCAAAAGATGGCCCTTAAAAAAGGCCCTCCTCCCGCTCCTAGCTACCCTGATATCCATCAGGCACAGGCGACGCCACCCAATCCAATGTCATCTTCATCACGGTTGATGATTTGAACGACTAGATCGCGCCCTACGGCAGACACTCTCAGGCCGTGGGCCTCGACAAGCCCCACTTCCCTTGGTTCGTCACCCAAAATTTCATCGGCCTCTACGATGAATTCGACTCCGCGCCATGAACCAATTCATGGATCACCACCAAGGAGATCTCATTCTCGTCAACGAACGCCGCGCTCCTTATTTTTCCGGAGACCAATACCCCGGAGCCCATCGAATTCCCTGCGGCGGAATGCGATCGCGAGCTTCTTTCCCATCGCTCAACTGGAACACCTGCCCCAGTGGAGTCTTCCCAGATCTTGCGCCACCGGTATAGGTTCCACTGCCCCAGTGTTTGCCGGTCACCAGCAGATTAAATCTCGTCAAACGACTCGTCCCTATCGCCAAAGCTCCTTGAATCTCCCCCTGAAATCCTAATTTTCCGTCAGCCGAGTCGATGAGAAACTTACCGCTCAGTTCCCCCTTCTCATCCACCTTCAAGGACCATTCTTTAATCTCCTCTTTTTTCCAATCCCGTGGCTCACCCCGAGTGTTATCCCGGAGATGAAACTTGGCGATCCTCAGCGAAAGCCACTCTGGAATCTCACCACCCCCATCAGCAATCAACTTGCCCAACTCTTCCACTTCGGCTTTCTGAAACCAAAGGTGATCAACCGCCGATTGATTTCCAACTTTATCCCCGGCAAGTTTTTGCAACCGGCCTTCGCGTTCCTCAAGACAACGGGTAAAGACCTTCACAATCTGCCCTCCTTCTGGAAGTTCGTGATGGTAGCGCTGGTCACTCTTTCCAAGCTTCGGAACCTCTACCTTCTTCTCTATCTCAGACAACTCTTTCCACTTCTTGAGGGCGCCCTTCATCATCGCTAATCGCTTCTCAGGGCCCCGATTATTATTAAATCCAAGCAACTTTCCTTTCGCCGTAAAAACATAATGCCCTTGCTGGGTCGCATTGGGATCACGCGGCCCCTGGCTTGCCACCTTCCAAAAGAACTCTCCAACCTTGTCCTTCCTGCGTCGTTGATACCAATCATCCGCCGCGACTGCGACAAACTCCTCCTTGAGAAGCTTCTGCACCTCGTCATTCGCAAAGACCAACAACCTGTCGGCCACTCCATTGTTTCAGACACAGCCGAGCGGATGCCCGTCCATCTCCCAGAGATAGATCGGTTTGCCAGTCCGAGCCGCTTCTTCGCGAGCCTCCCAAAGATCCGTTTTCCACGCAATCCTCTGCCAGGCTGACTCGACCTCAGACGGTAAGATCTCCTTCACCACCGTCTCATCGGAATAGACCAGTTGGATCACCATCGAACCAATTCCGGCGAGAATCGTCTTAGGAAAAAATTTCATCCCTTAAATCTATCGCGATTCATTCGACACGACAGCCCTAATTTCTCCTCTCCGGCTTGCCAGTTTCCCCAACCCCGACCAAGGTCATTCCATGTCGAATCTCAACGTCCTTGGCGAAGAACTAGCCACTTGTTCCACCAACCCTATGACCGGGTTCTTTCGCGATGGCTGCTGCCGGACCGGAGCCGGCGACCGCGGGCTGCATTGCGTCTGCGTCGTTCTCACTGAAGAATTTTTGGTTTTCAGCAAGAAACAAGGAAACGACCTCATCACTCCACGTCCGGAGTTCTCCTTCCCGGGACTCAAGCCCGGCGACCACTGGTGCCTCTGCGTCCTCCGTTGGAAGGAGGCCTTCGACCACGGCTGTGCTCCCAAAGTCGATCTCAATGCCACCTCGGTCGTCTCACTCGAATTCGTGGACCTCGAGGATCTCAAGAAGCACTCGGTCTCATGAAGGAAGAATACACCCAGACTCAATTCGCCACCGTCTTGGGCGACCAGTCGCTGCCCGAAATATTTTACATCGTCACCGCTCACAATCCCTTCGGCAGCATCGCGAGCGACGAAGAGAATCAGAAAATGAACGGGATCCTTCTCGAAAAAATCTCCTCTTCCGGTTGGGGCAACTTTCCCGTGACCGGTCAATGTGAAGACCATGCTGAAGCCGGCGTTGGCATCGCATGCTCGCGCTCCGAAGCCATCGCACTGGGCCGCCAATGCCAACAAGACGCGATCTATGAAGTTCGTGACAACCTCGTCATTCTGGTCGACTGCAAGGAACAGGAAGAAGATGCCTCCATCGGTCAATGGTCCAAACTCCAAGTAGCAACCTCGTGAGCAAACACCCCCTGATTGCCGCTGCCGATGACCTCCGCAGGGAACTCCGCGGACTCACCTTTCCCGATCCCGTCGCCTTCACCTATAACCCGCTCGAATACGCTTGGGATCGGCACTGCGAGTACCTCACCCGCTTCGGAAGCGGAGAAAAAAAAGCCCTCTTTCTCGGAATGAACCCCGGTCCCTATGGCATGGCCCAAACCGGAGTTCCTTTCGGCGAAATCCCCCATGTTCGCGACTGGATGGGCATCTCCGGTCCGGTCGAAAAACCCGATCCAGAACACCCTAAGCGCCCGATCACCGGATTCGCTTGTGAACGCTCCGAGGTCTCCGGCCGCCGCCTCTGGGGGCTCTTCGCCAAGCTCTTTGACTCAGCCGATCACTTCTTCGAGGACCACTTCGTTACCAATTTCTGCCCTCTCGTTTGGATGAAGGACACCGGCGCAAATCTCACCCCCGACAAGCTCCCGCGCGAATCCATGGATCCAGTTGAAAAGGCCTGCCTTAAGCACCTCACTCGCATCGTCGAAACCCTCCAACCCGATACACTCATCGGCATCGGCGCCTTCGCCGAAAAGCAACTGGCCAACGTTAAAAACGACACCCACGAGCTCGGAAAAATCCTTCACCCCTCCCCGGCTTCCCCCGCAGCCAACCGTGACTTTGCCGGCACCGCGGCCCGCCAACTCACAGAACTCAAAATCCCTTAAACACAACGGCGCACAAATACTTGGGGCAAAAAAATCATTTCACATCCTATGAACATCCCAATCAAGAAGCCACCTGGAGAGGCCGCTTGCTTTGACTGGCTTTCCCTTGCGCCACTGCAATCGACCGGTTTGTAGGTCCCAAGTGTTTCGACAAGATCAGGCAAACTGCTTTGTTTGCCTTTTCTGGCTCCAGAGGAGCGGAAGTCTTCACCTTCAAGGATCCATCATCCCACCCCGCGATTTCATCGCGAGAGGCGTTAGGAATGATCCAGGCTGATAGCTCAACGAACTCCATTCCGGCAGCCTTTAAATCATCTTCGGTATAGCCCACCGAGGCCACCTCGGGATGCGAAAAGAGGGCATGGCCAATCGTCGTCGTCCCAGAATGATGAGGTCAAATTTTTCAATCACAGGACGTGAGGAGGTGCTGGAAGGTTTTACGGAACTTAACAAGCTTCGGAGAGATTACGGCCTGGCAGTAACCTTGCTCCGAATTGTCATTGTAGTAATTGTGATGATCCACAGGGGCCGGGTAAAAAATCTCAAACCGTTTTAAATCGGTCACGATCTCGGAATCGAAAGCATCGGAAAGCTCTTCGAGCACCTCCTCGGCAATCCGGCACTCCTCGTCAGTCCGGTAAAGAATCATGCTACGATACTGGGTGCCGACATCAGCTCCCTGAGCGTTCAGCGTGGTAGGATCGTGGGTGCCCATGTGAACGCGCATTAGCTCCTCGTAGGAAATCACCTCCGGATCATAGGACACTTGGATGACCTCGGCATGGCCGGTTTCTCCGGTGCAAACCTCTTGATAGCTCGGATCGATAAGCTCTCCATCGCTAAAACCGCTCTCAATGGCAATGACTCCTTTGAGGTTTTGAAACATGGCCTCGGTGCACCAGTAGCAACCACCTCCAAAGGTCGCGATCGCATCTTCCTCCTCCACTTTTTTCAACGCGACCGCATTCATGCAGTAGCGCAATCCACTGGGTTCAGGACCATCGGGAAAGACATGCCCGAGATGCGCGTCACAAGTGTTACAAAGCGTCTCGACCCTCGAGGAAGAAAGTGAGTCATCCTGACGGTAGGAAATGGCGTTTACTCTTGCCGGCTGGGTAAAAGAAGGCCACCCGGTCCCGCTGTCGAACTTTTCGCCCGCCCCAAAAAGGAGGGTGTCGCAACACACGCAGGCATACTTCCCGGGTTCGAAGAGTTCGCACATCCCGGAACTAAACGGCCGCTCCGTTCCATGTTGGCGGGTCACATGGAATTGCTCCTCGGTGAGCTGGGCGCGCCATTCCTCCTCGGACCTGTGAACCTCGCGATCCGGCTCGGGGTTCCCTTCGGCGGCAAACTTAATAATCGTGTTCCAGTTGAGCATGGGTATTAGAATAGAGATTGAATCGTAGAGTTTATTCCCCGCTCTCAGCGGCGGCGTCTTGCCAGCAAAATACAATGGCGTGAGCGCTTGGACTTTTCGTGAGGCTTGGAGGCAAATTCCTCCACCTGAAAGCCCGCTTTGATGAGACTCTTTTTGAACTTGGGAGCTGGCTCCGACAACCAGTAGGCAATGCTGCCTTCGGCCGTAATGACATTCCTAAGCTTATCGAAAAATCCGGGAGAATAAAGGCGGGCATTCCCCGAAGTGATCAAGTCGTCGGGAGTATTATCAATATCGAGAAGCAACGAATCGTAGGACCCCGGCTTGGCATCCGACACGATGTTGAAAAGATCACCCTGAATAATCGCCGTTCGCGGATCTTCCAAAAGCGGTCCGTTGTGTTCGACCAGAAATGTCCGGTTCCATTCGATCAAAGGGGACATCAGCTCTGCGACAGCCACCGTTGCCGGATTCCCGACCAATTCCAGGGTTCGTTTCAAAGTGAAGCCCAGTCCCAATCCACCGATCAGCACTCTTGGATGAGCCGGCCGCGACCCTTTTCCCTCCGTGAGGGCCTGACACCCCACATCCGCCAGCATCTGCTCGGAGAACGTGAGCGCCGTGCTCATGAGTTCGAAACCATTATACTTGAGGTAAATCTTACCATCATGCTCGTGGAGCGAATAGATCGTGCCATCGGGCATCGTTGACTCTGCCAGCTTCAGGTAAGGCTTCATGACAAAGACAATCGACACTTCAGTCCGGTGAGCAAGGCAAACTCTACTCTCCAAACATCTTGATCATCCTACGCCCGAGTGCATCACCAACGAGGAAATAGCTCTCGGCATTCCCAAACCAATGGTGCCCATGGCCGGTGTTAGGCGAGAGTTCCTTGGGCCGGGAGAATTCCTGGGTTCCTACAAATTCCGCACGTTCGATTTTCTCCACTGCCCTCATCTGGGCTTCGCGAAATTTCGACATTCCAGATCCCTCCGGAGCAGGTCCTCCATTCCCCAGTTCACCAATCACGAACGGAAGGCCGGGCGATGAAAACTCGGTCCTGACATCTTTCACAAAGTTCACCAGATTTGCCTCATACTCGGCCGTGGCTTCCTGAGAAACCATGTCATTCCAGCCCTGCATCCAGACAAACCCCACGATTTCAAACGCTCCCGCTTCGAAGCCTGAGAGGGCATCTCGAACCTCCTCGATCATCTTTAGGTAATACTCACCGGTCTCACCACCCGAACCCGGAGGCCGGAAATCCTTTTGCAGACTCTTCCCTCCCCATGCGGTTTTAATCAGCAGGACCGGCTCTTCAAAGTAATCCCCGATAACATGACCAAATTGAAGCTCCGGGCCGATATGACTGCTTCCTCCGTAGCCGGTGTAACCAACTGTCAAGGGGCCACGACGCTTCTTCTCCTTTGCTTCAAAACAAATCTCAACATCATCACGCTTCACCCACTTCCTCTTTTCATCACGAAGATGCTTCATTTTCCCCCGGCTCTTCGAATGTTCCATCGACCAAACCAAGTTCCCCTTTCCTCCGTTGTAGTGCTCTTCGTGATCCATCGAAACCACGCCCTGACCTTCCATATTTGACTGCCCGGCAAGGATGAAAACCTTTGTCTTCTTCTTGCCAACCTGTGCCGTCAACCAAGGCAAAACCTTCTCCGACCAAGCCAAACCATGCGCCCGTAATCCCGGACCACTGAAATGGACACCTTTGCCGCCATTGTCCCGGTTGGCTCCAGTCAAGGCATCTGAATCAGGACCTTGTTGGGCAGTTCCTGCTTCCCAAACTGCCTTCTGCGCAGCCCGAATTTCCGGCGACCCCGGGTCATCGGAAGTGTGGTAACTTACCTGCGCAACAAACCAAGGAACCTTCCAGCCAATCTCAACCTGCGAAGCCTTGATGATCTTACTCAGGTATTCCTGATAAAGCTCCCCCGGCAGGGTGCGTGAGGAATCCCTTTGATTCGCATCCGATTCCCCCTGATGCCAAAGCACAGCGCGAAAGCCATTCCTATCAAGCGATTTCATTCGTGCCACGAAATTAGCATAAGTCCCTCCCTTGCTCTCCCAACGTCCGCCCGGGAGCTTCGCCACCTTATTTAAAATCGTCGGGGGATTAGGAAACGTCTCACCTTTCGGAAGCCACTCCCGCACGCTGGTGGCTCCCACCCCGGTGGAAACAATTCCCACCGTCACTTTGAACTGCTTCGCGATCTCATCGGCAAAAGATGGAATAAAGCTCCCTCCCCCACCACTCGCACCGGGCTGGGGATCGTCGGCAATCCGCCATGCCTTTCCATCAAAAGTTGATACCATCCCGCTCGTCACCTTCTGCCGCTCTTCACCGTGGTTGGCCGAGTTCGATTGTCCCGCAATCACAAAAACCTCCCCAACCCCCACATGTTCGACGCCCCCCTGAGCCAGAATCTTCTCACCGGAAAGAACCCGCGCCTCAAGCTTTCCCCAGCCCCCAGCCGGGGCCGTCAGCCATCCCTCAAATTGAGTGCCTCCTGCCGCCACTTTGCCCACCTCCTGCCAACTCCTACCCCCTAATCTGGCTTCGACAGTCCCAGTCTCAGCTGCGGCCTTTGGTAATTCACCCTCCACTTTGACTCTCCCGCTTTCCTTGGAGTCCCTCTGAACCACCTGATAGTCCGTTGGCGAGGTCATTTTTAAAAGCGGTACCGCAACAAGCGGGCCGGGGAACAAAAGAACGAAGGCAAAGAAAAATGAAGTAGGACCTCTCATAAGCAGGCGTCACATTCACAAAAAAATCTTCCAAAATCAAATCAACTTCCTCGGCAAATTCCCCCTCCACTGCTATGGCTCGCCTTCATGAAATCATCGAGGTCTCTCATACCAGTCATCGCCCTGCTGCTCACGTGTCTCGGCACGGCAAAAGAAAAGATGAACGTCCTCTTCATCATCTCCGATGATCTGACCGCGACCGCTCTCTCATGTTATGGCAATGAAGTCTGCAAAACGCCGAACATCGACCGTCTCGCGACCCAGGGGACGCGTTTCACCAACGCCTACTGTCAGGGAACCTACTGCGGGCCTTCACGGGCCTCTTTCATGAGCGGCTACTATCCCCATGCCATCAAAATGCTCGGTTACGGATCTCCCCGGCCGGCCATCGGTGACCGCGCAACCTGGGCCCAGCACTTTAAAAATTCAGGATATCACACTGCCCGCGTTTCTAAAATCTTCCACATGGGTGTTCCCATTGGAATTGAGAAAGGAACCGATGGTGCTGATGATCCCATCTCCTGGACCGAGCGCTTTAATTCCCAAGGCCCTGAATGGCGTGCTCCTGGCGATGGCGAAACCCTCGAAAACAATCCCGATGGCAAGAAGCCCGGACCCGTTGGAGGAAACACCTTCGTTGTTGTCGAAGCCGACGGAGACGACCTCGTCCACTCGGACGGCAGGACCGCCGCCAAAGCTGTGGAACTCATTGAGAAGCACAAAGACACTGAAAAACCTTTCTTTCTAGGGGTGGGATTCGTCCGCCCCCACGTCCCCTTCGTCGCTCCCCGGGGTGATTGGGAAGACATTCCCAAGATGGGTATCAACTACAAGACGAGTAAGAACATGAAGATGGATGTTCGCCGTCAGAAGAAAGCCGTCGGCGGCTACTATGCCTCGGTCGTCTACATGGACCGCATGGTGGGACAAGTGCTTGATGCCCTCACCAAAGCCGGCCTTGATGACAACACCATTGTCATTTTCACGAGTGACCACGGCTACCACCTCGGCGAACACGACTTTTGGGCCAAGGTCAGTTTGCATGACGAATCTGCTGCCATCCCCCTCATCATTCGCGTTCCAGGTAAGAAGCCCGCCGTTTGCCAATCACTGGTCGAACTGCTCGACCTCTACCCCACCCTTTCAAGCATGTGTGGACTTGAGGTTCCCTCCCGCTTGCAGGGAAAAAACATCTCACCGGTCTTTGACAATTCGGAGTACCAAGTCCGCGACGCAGCCTTCAGCGTCAACGGCAAAGGATTCCTCCTTCGCGAGCACGACTGGGCCTACATTCAATATGGCAAGAGTGGCAGCAAGGGGGAGGAACTCTTCGACATGAAGAAAGATCCCCTCCAATACACCAATCTCGCCAAAGATCCCAACCATGCCGAAACCCTCACCCGCTTCCGAAAAAAGATGCGAGGCAAGCTCGCCGAAATTCGCAGTAACGACCTCGGGCTGAAGTATTAAGCGTATCTCCTACTTCTTTCCGGCCAAGCAGCCCCTCTCAACACACAAAAGCATCCGGTAAAAACCCGGATGCTTTCTTTCTTGGAGTGGGATCCAAGCCCTCGGCAGGCTTCGTTAATTTTTCGCGAGGAGCGCGTAGAGTTGATCAAGCCCTCCCCGAAGCAACCAGGCTCTTTCGGTATCACTCTCAACCTTATTGGTCCGTTCGACCAGCATCCGAACGACTTTGCCAACTTTGGGATCCAATTGATCGTTCTCGGACAACGAGACCATGCAAGCACGGTAGATCTCGGCACACTGCCCATGATCACCGCTGTTGAAAATCGAAACCCCACGATCAATTGCCGACTCAATCAACTCCACGGGGCTCGATGCCGTTGCCCCGGCCGATTGCTTCTTCGCTTTAGGCTTTGACGGAAGAAGCACCGCATCGATGACGTGGATCACTCCGTTGTCACACTCAATATCAGTCTTCAAGATCGTCACTCCGTTCACTCGAAACATGCCCCCCTCAATTGTGAACTCCAAGGAACCTCCGTTCAGTGCCTTGGCACTTTTGGCATTGAGAGCATCGCCAGCCGAGATCTTTCCCGACACCGCGTGGAGGGCCAGAATATCCCGGAGTTTCTCTTGATTTTCAGGCTTTAAGAGATCCTCAACCGTTCCTTTAGGGAGCGCCTTAAAGGCGTCATCCGTCGGAGCAAAAACAGTCAGCGGGCCGTTACCGGAAAGGACATCATCGAGACCTGTTGCATTGATCGCAGCGAGCAGCGTCTTAAAAGATCCAGCCCGCTTGGCGACACTTGCAATATCGTTGGCTGGTTTCGGAGGAAGGATCACGGAATCGATGACGTGAATCACCCCGTTCGAGCACAAGACATCCGCCTCAATAATCGCAGCTTCATTCACTCGCACCTTTCCCTCCGAGAAGCCAATTTTGACTAACTCCCCCTGGACCGTCTTTGCCTCCTTGGCAGCAAGAGCACCTGCAAGTTCCACTTTACCCGCAAGGACGTGGTATTTCAGGATCGCCTGCAACTGATCCTGATTTTCCGGCTTCAACAAACTTTCAACCGTTCCTTTTGGAAGTGCTGAAAAGGCCTTGTCTGTCGGCGCAAAAACTGTGAAAGGTCCCTCTCCCTGAAGAACCTCCACCAACTTGGCCTCAGTCAGGGCTGTGGCGAGAGTCCCGAAGCGTCCGTCTGCAAGGGCGGTGGCCACAACATCCGAGGCTCCGGAAGCGACTCCATAAGCGCGGATCCAGTCGACCTGGAGCTTAAAAGGCCCAGTTTTCTTATCGCCAAGTAGAAGCCCGATACGACTGACCTTCGCCGGGTCAAACGCCTCATCCTTCAGTTTCATCCCACGGAAGCTTCCGCTGAGTTTCTCAAAGGGAACCTTGACCTCGGTCCACTTGTCTTTCTCAGTGACCAGCTCTGCCATGAAGGAGACTTCCATTCCCCGAAAGCGGGCGTCAGTTCCAATTCGAAGCTGGTAAGTCCGGCCGTCCCCTTTCACCCGGGCAACCAATCCCTTGGCACCGCTAAGATCCTTTTTGAGCGAATCGGTCCTCAACGAAGAAAATCCGCCGTTGTTCTCCAAAGAGAGAGTTCCTTCGAAAGTGAGAACTCCTTCATCCGAGATCTGCAAATTCCCCTTCGACCGCCCTCCCATCACACCGTCGTCTACGACACGCCATCCCGCCGCCTTGACCTCTTCACGGTCGAACTCATAAATTGAATCCTCCGCGGCTGAAGCCGAAAGATGGAAAACAGAAAAACAGGCCGCAGCCAAAGTTGGAATTTGAGATGACTTTTTCATTACGCGCTAACAACGCATCGGACTTGTAGGTGTCAACCGACTTTTTAGAGCTTTTAAAAAACCGCACAACTGCCCCCCATATCCGCTGCTCCTATGTTGGCGAGATCGAGACGATACCTCCCTCGTCTATGACCGCCTCCAAAAAATCGTGGTGCATTACGTTAAAACGAAACCCCGGACTTTCCCCTCTCTGAAACACTACGTTTCGGAAGGGCCCATCTCCCAGACTGAAGCGGGTCGTATCCTCTCATTCACGCCAAAAATGATCTCGCGCCCGATCCACATTCGATGAAAGGTCCAACCTTTTTCACAGATTGACCTCGATTTCATCCTTCCAAAACACCTAATCAAACGGCCGGAAGTTCGACCCTAAAGGAAGATCTTTTCACTTCCCTTTCACCACCCCTACCATCGCCTTTCCCATCGATTCTCCCATCTGGTAATAGCACGCTGCCGAACCCAGATAGTGGTAACGTTTGTCGGAAGTGAACGAGAGTTCCTTCTGATACTTTTCCTCCCAGTTGATCCTGTAATACTCGCCCGGATCCAGCCGCGAGGTATCATCCTTGGCTTTGTCCGAGTTCACTTTGGCGGCGGCCCGAAAAACCTCCCATTTCCCCTCCATTATCTTTTGACTTGCCGGCCAATATTGGGCGGTCCCGGCGAGGAGCACATTCCCTTGAAACTCCTCTTTGGCCGCGATCTCTACCTGCTGCTTGCGAAAAGTCTCAATCCACCCGCCCGCTTCAACTCCATCGGTTCCCAGTTCTCCGATCACGAAGGGCATTCCCGGCACTTTCAAGACCCTTCTTACATCGCGAATAAAGTGGGCCATTTGCTCCGTGTAGTCCGGATTTCCCTGCCCCACACCGTCGTTCCACCCCTGAAACCAAATAAATCCCGCGATTTCATAACCCTGTTCGGAATCGTATTCAGGAATATACTTCGATAAATCGCCCAAGACCTTGCGTGTCTCGGACAGGACCTTTCGATAATCCGTTCCGTATTTACCCTTGTGATCCTCGAAGGTTCTCACTGGCGGTATTGGCTTGGCCTTTCTCTTGGGATTCGGGTTCTCCCCGGCTTTCCGAATCGCTTTATCGCGCTTGGAATTGATGGCGGCGACCTAATCTTGAATGACCTCATCATCCGGCATCGCACTTGGTGGTCTGAAGGAATATTTTACCGCACGCCCACCCCATGCCGCCTTGATCAGTATAACCTACTCGTCAAAGTGGTCTCCTAATACATGCCCAATGCCCGGATGAGGAATCTTTTTGCCGCTTTCATTTCGAATCGTCTTTCCCGATCCATACCCTACCGTCAATGGTCCAAAAGTTGAAAATCCACCGCGTCCAGGATTATCAAGAAAGGTGACCCGGACATCGTTCCTACTCGTCCACTTCCCATCCTTTTTGAGATGCTCAAATGGCTTTGCGCGCTCCGGATCATTTAAAACTGCATCCAAGGTATAGGCCGCGGCCTTGCCCTGCATATTCGATTGCCCGGCGAGAATGAAAACCTTCACCGGTTTCTTTTGCTCCGCGGCCTGGGAGGAGGACCAGAGGGTCGCCAAGGAAAAAAACAGGCTCAAGAACTTCAATTGATTCTTCATGGGGCCATGGGGTGAAACTGTTTGGTATTCTAATCGAAAACGGATCGAAAGACACGGAGCACTTTCTCAATATCACCAGCGGTCACTCCA
>Ga0308008_1000226_pt1 | contig 25652 bp, 12 predicted proteins | sample Neamet125_FD_203140 | JGI IMG/M metagenome (GOLD analysis project Ga0308008, IMG submission 203140) | Marine microbial communities from water near the shore, Antarctic Ocean - #125 | ecosystem: Environmental > Aquatic > Marine > Unclassified | place: Southern Ocean | collected 2014-07-24
AAAGACGGGATTCTTCGCCAACGCCGTCGGCCCGCTCATGAAGTCACCCTTCGAGTTCACCCCGCGCGGGCAATGCGGAAAGATGGTCTCCTCAATCTTTCCCAAACTCGGTGAGCATGTCGACAAGATGGCCTTCATCCACTCCGGCCACACCGAATCGAACAACCACAGCCCGGCCCTCTTCATGATGAACTCGGGCCAACCCCGCATGGGACTCCCGTGCGTCGGATCCTGGGTCACCTACGGACTGGGCAGCGAAAGCCGCGACCTTCCCGCCTTCGTCGTGATGTCGGATCCGCTCAACCGGGGACTTCCCAAAGGAGCAGCCACCAACTGGGGCGCGGGCTTCCTTCCCAGCGTCTATCAAGGGACTTGGCTCAAACCCAAGGGAGATGCCATCGACAATCTCAAGCGCCCTGCCCACATGAACGATGGCCAGCAACTTCGTCAGCTTGCTCTGCTCAAAAAACTCAACGGCGACCACCTCCAGTCACGCCCCGGCGATGCCGAGCTCGAGGCCCGCATCAAAAGCTTCGAACTCGCCTACCGTATGCAAACAGCGGCGCCCCAAGCGTTTGATATCGATACCGAACCCGAACACATCAAGAAACTCTACGGCATCGACGAAAAACACTGCGGACACTTCGCCCGCCAATGCCTCACCGCCCGCCGCATGGTCGAACGCGGCGTTCGCTTTGTGCAAATCTACTCCGGCGGAATGGAAAATCAACGAAGCTGGGACGGCCACAACGACATCAAAGGCAACCACAGCCAGTTCGCTGGCGAAACCGACACCCCCATTGCCGGCCTCCTCAGCGATCTCGAACAACGCGGCCTCCTCAAAGACACCCTCGTCATCTGGGGCGGTGAGTTCGGCCGCCTTCCCCTCGCCCAAAAATCAGCAAAGCCCGGCCGTGACCATAACCCGCATTGCTTCACCACCTGGATGGCCGGCGGCGGAATCAAGGGCGGTGTCAGCTACGGCGAATCCGACGAAATCGGCCATCACGCCGCCGTCGATAAAGCCCACGTCAACGACATCCACGCCACCATCCTCCACCAACTCGGCTTCGATCACGAAAAACTCACCCATACCTACAACGGCCGACGCTTCCGTCTTACCGACGTCGGAGGAAAAGTCATCAAGCCCATCCTCGCCTAGTCAATCATCTTTACTCTCACAAATTGCCTACCCCCGCTCCTCGCCGCCTCAAACTCTCCCTTCCCATCTCCGAGGTCGGTAAAAACGGCCTCGTCGTCCACCTCCCAGGTCTTTAGATCAACACTCTTCTCAAACTGGAAACTCTTCCCCTCCAAAAGCAGGAAGCTGAGCCGCAGCACATCCTCCTCGAGGGACAACCCACTCACCTCAATCACCGCGTCAGGCACGGTTGGGTTTGATCCCAATTCCAGTTCCTCGGCATTGCTCCTGCCGTCTCCATCAAAATCAGCCTCTCCCGTCTGATCCAGATTTCCAAACACCGCCGCCTCTGCTGGGTCCGACATTCCATCCTGATCGGTATCGGGGTTTCCCCCCGTTTCAAAATTATCAAAGGTCACATCCACCGCTCCATTCGCCTGGCCCGCACTCCCAAAAATCCCCACCATTCCATCGGTGTAAACATCATCAAATGCCACCACCGTTCCAATCGTCGTCGTCAGATCTGCGACATCGAAAACCTCGATGAGAAACTGATCCTCAAACCCGTGGAAAATAATGCGGTAGCTTTTTGCCGGATCTAGAGGCACCTCGACGCTCTCAAGAGCCGTGGGCTGCTCCCCATCCACTCGCGACAAATACACCTGCCTTTCATCAGTATCGAAAGACGCCGAGTATCCGTTCAAAGTCCCCAACCCCGGTGTGCTCACCCGGGTCAAGATCCCAACATCCTGCTCCAAACCGGCATCTGTCGCGACGACATCCACCACCACCCGAAATGCCGTGTGGTTGATCTCCTCCAGCAACGACCCCACGCGCGCCTGCCCAAAGCTCCCCGCATCCGGCGAAACCCCGGCCTGAACCCGGTAGCTATTTCCATCGGGAAAAGAAAAGGCCGCCGTCCCACCAACCGCTAACAACGGATCCAATCGCGCCCACCCGTCATCATTCCCATCATTAAAATGATCACTCACCTGAGCCCAGCTTGTTGCCACCCCAAACACGCCCATAAAAACCCCACGCCCTACAAAACAAAAATTCATGGGCTATGAAACCAGCTAACACCCCCCTTGGTCAAATCCATTCCAACCCAAACTTACCCTAATTTGGTTCCGCAAAATCGTCCTTCTTCTTTGACATCAACTTTTCGTCTGCAAGCTTAACAACAAATGAAAAAGAGTCTTCTCGCGGCCTTCACCCTTCTTACCCCTCTTTCCCTTCCTGCCCAGGATGCCCCGCCGACCTCGATCCCGATCGCGAAAACCAAAATCTCCCTCCTCTCCCGCGTCCCCAATTCTCTGATCGCACACGATCCCCAGACCAACTTCCGCCTCTTCCTCAGCTACTCGTCGGACAAAAACGTCACTCTGAAATTCGGAGACCATCCCGTCGAACTCCCCGCAGGCGAAAAAGCCACCGCCGACCTCACCTTCGAGCACCTTCCAAATTCACCCGCCCTCATTCACCTCACCACCTCCGGCGACCCCACTACCAAACGGATCGAAATCCCCAAGTCCCTTGTCACCGATGGCAACCTCGCCTTCAAGCCTCTCCCCGGAAAAGACTTCCCCATGGACAAGGCTTTCACCCTGATGGCCCGTTTCAAAACCACCGCAAAAAACGGCACTCTCGCCGCCATCGCCCCCGCCAAGGGCAAATGGGCTGAAGGCGGTAAAACCCTCTATCTCAAAAACGGGCAACTCCACTACGACGTCGGTTGGGTCGGCGCCATGCGTGACGGTCCAAAAATCAACGACGGCAAAGAGCATCTCGCCGTCATCGTTGGAAATGAAAAAGGAGGAGTCAGCCTCTACCTCGATGGCAAAGAACTCCAATCGCGCAAGTCTCTCTCGTCCGTGGACGACAAAAATCACGTCTTCAAAATCGGTTCCACCGCTTCCGACTTCGGCGGCGACTTCAAGGATGGCTCCATCGCGCAAGTCCTCTTCTGGAAACGCAGTCTCACCTACCGCGAGATCCGCACTGCTGCCGACAAGAAGATCAAGGAACTCAACACGCCGGACTTCCACTGGAAAAACCCCGACCAAAACTCCAAAAAAAATCTCCGGCCATCGGCGAAATCTGCGGACCACCCCTTCTCAACCACCATCTCACTCGAAAAAACCGAAGGCCTCACCCTCCACACAGCTTGGCTCCAGCCCCTCGAAATCTCCGACCACAACGACCTCGTCGACAACTGGAACGCCGATTCCCTCAAACGTGGGCGCGAGATCTACAACCAACTCTGCATCACCTGTCACGGCACCGAAAAGCAGGAAGGCTCCATTCCCATCGCTCTCAAATTCCACAAAGGGAAATTTAAGAACGGGCACGATCCCTTCCGCATGTATCAAACCCTCACCAAGGGTTATGGCATGATGATGCCCATGCCGCAATTCTCCACCCGGCAGAAATACGACGTCATCCACTACATCCGCGAAGAATATCTCAAAAAGAGCAACCCTTCCCAGCTCAGCAAGATCGACGACACCTACCTCGCCTCACTCCCGCTCGGCATGTCCCAAATTGAGGAAAAGGAATCAAAGAAGACCCCGCCGATCTACAAGCAAATGAACTTCGGAAATTACCTCTTCTGGACCTACCAAATTGAACCCGGCCCTCTCGATCTGAACGTCAACATCGCCCAGAAAGGCCTCGCCATCCGCCTCGACAAAGGCCCAGGCGGCATCTCAAAAGGCAAGGCTTGGGCCGTTTACGATCACGACACCATGCGCCTCGCCGCCATCTACACCGGCGACCAATTCGTTGACTGGAAAGGCATCGCCTTCGATGGTTCCCATGGCACCCACACCTCCATCGTTGGCGAGCGTATCCTCACCAACCCTGACAAACCCGGCTGGGCCCACCCCGAAACCGGCTCCTGGGACCCCATCCGCGTCACCGGAAAAGACGGGCGCAAGTTTGGACCGCTTCCAAAGGATTGGGTGAAATTCAGCGGACTACAAATGACCGCCGAAGGACCTCTTCTAGCCTACAAGGTCGGAGATACCCAGATTAAGGAACACATGACGGTGAGATCCGAAGGCGGATTTCGAAGAACACTCTGGATCGCTCCCAGCCAAGAGGAACTCACCATCAGACTCGGATCTCATGATGGTCCGTCTCCCAGCCAAGATTTCATAGTCGCAGATGGGGCCCTTTGCCTCAAAATCGAGCCTTCGAAAGACCCTCAAATCGTCTCAGTGGTGATGAACTCGAACGGGAGCATCTTCCTGGAACCCGCCCCCTTCGATCCCATCATTCCGGAACCCTCTCCAAAATCTTCCCCGACCATCGTCACCACGAAAATTCAACGCGGCGATGAGTCCGGCCCCTTCGCAGTCGACACTCTCACCGTCCCCGTCTCCAACCTCAACCCGCACCAATCTTGGATGCGCACCAGCGGATTTGACTTCTATCCCGATGGCAAACGCGCCGCCGTTTGCACTTGGATGGGCGACGTCTGGATCGTCGAAGGCATCGATCAACTCGAAGGCACCCTCACCTGGAAACGCATCTGCTCCGGTCTCTTCCAGCCGCTTGGACTCAAGATCGTGAATGACAAAATCTTCGTCACCTGCCGCGACCAACTCGCCAAGCTCCACGACACCAACGGCGACGAAACGATCGACTACATCGAATGCTTCAACAACGACCACCAGGTCACCGAGCACTTCCACGAATTCGCAATGGGCTTGCAAACCGACGACAAGGGCAACTTCTACTACGCCAAGTCCGCCCGCCACGCCAAGGACTCGCTCGTCCCCCATCACGGTACTCTTCTCCGCATCTCGCCCGATGGTTACAAAACGGACATCCTCGCCACCGGCTTCCGCGCCGCCAACGGCGTCTGCCTCAACCCAGATGGCACCTTCATCGTGACCGACCAGGAAGGCCACTGGAACCCCAAGAACCGCATTAACTGGGTTGACGGCGACGGCCCCACCGAATTCTTCGGCAACATCTACGGCTATTCACCCGTCACCGACACCGCCGATACCGCGATGAAAAACCCCCTCTGCTGGATCACCAACGCCTTCGACCGCTCTCCCTCCGAACTCCTCTGGGTTCCCAAGGAGGCCAAGTGGGGAGCCCTCAACGGACAACTCCTTAACCTCAGTTACGGCTACGGGAAAATCTACGTCGTCCCGCACGAAACGATCGGCGAACAACGGCAAGGAGGACTTTGCGAACTCCCCCTCAAACAATTCCCCACCGGGATCATGCGCGGTCGCTTCCACCCCGGAGACGGCCAACTCTACGGCTGCGGCATGTTCGCCTGGGCCGGCACCCAGCGTAAAGCCGGTGACTTCTACCGCATCCGGAAGACCGAACAACCCGCAAACCTGCCCACAAAAATCAACGCCACAAAATCCGGCGTCACCCTCACCCTTTCCGACGAGATTGATCCCGCATCCATCAAACCCGGCAGCTTCCACATCAAGGCTTGGGATCTTAAACGAACCAGAAACTATGGCTCCAAGCACTACAACGAACGCGAGTGGAAGGTCTCGGAGGCGAAACTCAATGGGAATAAAATCACCCTCACCGTTCCCGACCTGGAACCGACCTGGGGCATGTCCATCGAGATGAAACTCAAAGGTAAGGACGGCACCCCCTTCACCCGCCTCATCCACAACTCCATCTTCGAGCTGGGCGAGTAGCTTTTCACAGCTCTTGGATCGTATGCCTCTTACCCAATTCTAGCCCCTCCACCACCTGTTGTCCTCCACTCGGCCAAGTCACCTCGACTTTCTCAACTCCTCCGACTTCTCCCAGCCCGAAGTACAGGGGGATCAAACTGTGGGATAAATAGCCTGAAACCCCGTCATTCACCTGGGTAAATGTCTTTCCACGCAGGACATGGACTTCGCGGATCTCCCCGGGGGGGCCAAAGTTGCGGGTGAATCCAACCCCCAGCCGATACTCCGGCCGCGATTTCCGTCTCACCGACATCCACGGCGAGGTCGTGCGGGGAATTCTGAGCTGAGCAATCGCGGGGAGCGGGACCTTCAATTCTCTTTCACACATGGGGCATCCGGGAAAAGGGGCCGGGCGGAGTCTATGCACCTCAATCAAATCACAATTTTTTCCGGATCCAACCACGGCAACACCTCCAATTTAAAGTGGCCCCAGAAAACGGAACCTCTGAAACATAGGGGAAATAAAAAGTTGTTTCTTCAAACAACCATCAGCATCGCCGACGCAATTAGGCCAATTCTGAGGCCCTTCGAGCCACAACCTATGCAATGATTTCACTGATGGGAGCAGCACCTTCAACGCCGACGAGCTTTTCGTTAAGGCCGGCGTGGTTGTAGAAGAGTTCGTTGGGATCAAAGCCAAGTTGGTGGAGAATCGTGGCGTGGAGATGTTTGACCTCAAGAGGTTTTTCCACGGCTGCTGAACCGAGTTCATCGGTCTGTCCGACACTGATGCCACCTTTAATTCCGCCTCCGGCCATCCACATCGTGAAGCCAGCGGAGTTGTGGTCCCGGCCAGTGCCTTTGGCGTATTCGGCAGTGGGTTGACGTCCGAATTCACCACCCCAAACGACGAGGGTGTCTTCGAGGAGGCCGCGTTGTTTGAGATCTTTGAGGAGACCAGCGATCGGCTTGTCGGTATTTCCGGCGTGCTTGTTGTGATTATTTTCGAGGTCGCCGTGGGCATCCCAGTTGTCGTCGTTGTGGGCGCCACCGGAATAGAGCTGGATGAAGGGGACTCCGCGTTCGACGAGGCGACGGGCAAGGAGGCATTTTTTACCAAAGTCAGCGGTGCGATCCTGGTCGAGGCCGTAGAGCTTTTTGGTAGCTTCGCTTTCCTCGTCAAGGTTGATGGCCTCGGGCGCGGTGGACTGCATTTTAAAAGCGAGTTCATAGCTGTCGATGCGCGCCTGCAGGTCTGAATTTCCGTGGCGCTGGGAAAGGTGGCCGCCGTTCAGCTGATTCAGTGATTGGATGATACGGTATTGTTCCTCCTGACCCATTCCGCGGGAATGCTTGAGATCGAGGATGGGGTCGCCTTTGGAGCGCAAGACGGTGCCCTGATAATTGGCAGGCATGAAACCGGAGGACCAATTCTTGGCTCCGGAAATCGGCCCACCGGTTTTGTCGAGCATCACGACGTAGCCGGGGAGATTCTCGTTGACGTTTCCGAGGCCGTAGTTGACCCAGCTTCCGAGCGATGGCTTTCCGCTGACGAGTGAGCCGGAGTTCATCTTCAGCATGGCCGAGCCATGAATGGGCGACTCGGCGGTGAGGGAGTGGATAAAGGCGATGTCATCGACACACTCGCCGAGATTAGGGAAGAGATCGGAGACCCACTTCCCGCACTGACCGTATTGTTTGAAGTCCCACTTGGGCTCGACGATGCGGCCTTCGTTTTTCTTCCCGCCGCGACCGAAGGTTTTTACGGCGACTGTCTTGCCGTCCATGCCTTTCATCCCGGGTTTGTAGTCGAAGGTGTCGATGTGTGACGGACCACCATACATGAAGAGGAAGATGACACTTTTTGCCTTGGGGGCAAAGTTGACCTGCTTCTTCTCCGCCTGAGCCATCATACCAGTAAGGGCGAGCGAGGTGAAGCCTCCGCCTACGGTGGAAATAAATTCACGTCGGTTAGTTTGTCCGCAGAAGTCTCTCATGACTAGTCGAGGTAGATGGTTTCGTTGAGGTTCAGGATCAGAAGGCAAAGCCGGGGCATGAGCTGTTCTTCGGTGACCTGGTATTTTTCGCCCAGGTCCTTGGCAAGAAGTTGGAGTTCGTGAATTTCACCGTCGGTGATTTCGCGGCTGGTGGCGAGGCGGAAGGCCTCTTTGATTTTTTCGTCAAGGCTGCCCGAGAGCCGAGCGGCGAAGCGGTCGGAGAATTCATTCATGCGCTCGCTGTTGAGCATCGTCAGCGATTGCGTTGGGACAGTGGTGGCGAAGCGGGTGGGGCAGGAGAAATCGCGCTCGGGTGAGTCAAAATTGGCGAGGAGCGGCAGTTTGATGGACCGCTTGGCATGGATGTAAACGGCACGACGATCGGCGGAATCTCCGGGTGAGGGACGCCAGACATTCCTAGGTTGCGAGGAGGTCGCGAGAACTTCATCGGGCATCTTTGGTCGCACGGGAGGGCCGCCGAAGTCGAATTTCATTTGCTGAGTGAGAACGAGGTAGGTGTCCCAAATTTCCTCGGCGGTGAGACGGCGGGAACTGTATTTCCAGTGAAGCCGGTTGGTGGGATCCTTGTCGTTCATACCCTCGGAGGAGAGCTGGTAGGTCGAACTGTTGAGAATGAGGCGAAGCATGTGCTTCGTGTCCCATCCTGATTTCACCAACTCAACCGCCAACCAGTCCAGGAGAGCTTGATTGGTCACTCCCGTGCCGAGGGCCCCGAAGTCGTTGGCGGTTTCGACGAGTCCGTGGCCGAAGCAATACTGCCAAAGCCGGTTGACCCAGACGCGGGCCGTGGTGGGGTGATCGGGAGAGGTAATCCACTTGGCCAGCTCGAGGCGGGATCTTTCAGGCTTCGCTTTTGAGTGATCGAGAACAACGGGAAAAGCAATAGAAACCTCATCACCCTGGGCATGAACACTGCCACGTTTGTGAATACGTGGGGGCTCGATCTGAGCGTTTTCGTGAACGCCATGATACCGGATGCCATCAAGAGGGCGTTCGAGATCCCGGCGAGCCATTTGGAGGGGCTTCATTTTTGCTCCGAACTCATCACCGAAGGCTCTGGAAATGACGCTTGGGTGGATGGTCGCGAGCTGATCGGCACTGAGGTCGTGAACGGGCTCGCGGGTCACGCGAACCTCGATCTTGCCGCGGTTGGATTTGGCAATGATGCCGATGACGTTTTTTCCCGTGGTGAGTTCGGAAACGGGAAGCGGGATAAAGTATTCGTTGTGGACTTTTTCCGTCACGCCATCGTGAACCGGGGCTCCATTGAGAAAGATTTCGAGATGTTGTAGTTCTCCCTTGAGATAGACGAGGAAGTGTTTGGGGATTTCTTGGAGTCCGAACTCGGAACGAAGAGTCACCGGCTTGTTACGAGGCCACTTGTCGGAAGCTTTGAAGCCAACCGCGTCGGCATCGAAGGAAGGAAGCGACCAGCCGGGTTTGGCGGGAATGCGCAAGATGCTCTTCCAGTCGGTCTCGATGTCGCGAGGTGTTTTGGATCGCTTGAGGTAGGGGTCTAGGGCCTTGCGATCGATCGTCTTCCAGAGTGTTTCAACTTGCTCCCGGTTGGACCGGAGGCCTTCTTCTCTTTTTTGAGTAACGGTAGGATCGAGCCAGGTTTGGTTGGGGCCTTTAAAAAGATCCTGTTTGATGCCATCGAAGAAGGCCATCATGGAAAAGTAATCGGCTTGAGTCACGGGATCAGCCTTGTGGTCGTGGCACTTGGCACACCCTATCGTGGTGCCCATGAAGGCCTCGGCAGTGATGTCGACAATGTCACCGATGACATCGGCATGGGCTTGGGGACGATCGGCGGGTTCATCGTCCCGCTGCATGAGGGTCATGAATCCGGTCGCGAGGCAGGTATCGAGGGTTTTGTCTGGGAGTTGGTCACCGGCCAGTTGTTCGAGAATGAAGCGGTCGTAGGGTTTGCCCTCGTTGAAGGACTTGATGACGTAATCGCGGTAGCGCCAAATCTCGGGCTTCTGGCTGTCGCGCTCGAAACCGTTTGTCTCGGAGTAACGCACGAGATCGAGCCAGTGGGTGGCAAACTTTTCGCCGAAATGAGGAGAGGCGAGATAGTGATCCACCAGCTCCGACCACTCCATTGATTTTGATTTTGGCGGCAGGCCTGTCAGGTCGTAGGCGAGGCGACGTTGCAGCTGGATAGCGGTCGCACGCGTGTTGGGCTCGAGGCCCTTCTCCCGGAGTCCGGCCAAAATGAAGGCGTCAATGGGGTTGCTGACAAATTCATCTTTGAAGTCAGGAACGGAAACTTTTTGCACGGGCTGGTAAGCCCAATATGAGGCGTCACTTTTTTTAACCGAAGCAAGTCCGGAGGTGAGTGCGATTGCGGTAATTACTGGAATGAAAGGCTTCACGAAAAGGTCTGTAGACGATTAAACTCACCTCATCAGGATAATCTTTCAAGGATGGAAACGCGGCATGAGAGATTCAAAAATGGAAGCATTTGCAGTATCGTCCTGAACGGCATCGTTTATTCCCGCCGGGAAACGGCTAATCGCGCATACCGACTCCCGTCACCTTCCGGTTGCAGGGCTCTACGGCGGGTGTTTTTTATTCACACTTCGTGGCAACTGCTCGACAAAACAGCCTCGCTGGCACTCTAGGTTTTTAAATCTTCGGAAACCTCAACTATTATAGTCACATCGTCTGTTCCAACGATGCGAGAAAATTCAAGGTAAGGAATTTCATCGATAATTTTGACCGCGAAGGCTTCGGCGGGTCCAAGAGCATATTGGTCGTCTTCGCTGACTCCGTTGAAGGGAATGGTATCGCTCAACCCCGGAGAACCGCCGAGGTCCAAACTGACCCACCAATTTTCGGGTTACTGGTGACTAGGGTTGGGGCCATCAATGGGGTAGGTTGATCGACCTTTCCGGAGAAATTTCTCATCGGTCCTTGATGCGGTAAACACTCGGCGGAACTCCTTCGACTCTCATGAAAACCTTGTAGAAGTGATCGGCGTTTCGGAAGCCGGCGTCGAGCGCGATCTCTTTCATGGGAACATCGGTCTCAGCCATCCGCCGTTTGGCCCTTTCGAGCCTCAATCTGGTGATTTCACTGGCAATGGTGCGACCAAAGGAATCCCGAAACTTGCGCTCGAGACCTCTGCGATTTGTGGCCGCCGCAGTCACGACGTCTTTGACTTCGATGCGGTGGTGGCTGTTCTCAGCGATAAATCGCAGGGCCCGCGAAACCAGAGGATCGTTCGCAGCATAAAGATCGGTGGAATCACGAGGCACCAAGGCCAACGGCTGGACCAATTCAACCTTGGGGTCGACGGCCTCGCCACTCATGAGCCGCTCAAGCATCGCGGCAGCCTGGTATCCAATCTGGTTGAAACCCATATCGATGCTTGTCAAGGTCGGCGCCGGTGATTCGCAAATCAGCGGTTCATTTCCCGTGCTGACGATTGAGACGTCCTGAGAAACGTGAAGGCCGTATGATTGGCAAATATCGACGAGATACCGAGCGGATAGATCGCAGCAAACAAAAATCCCCATCGGAAGTTCCCAGGTCGCAATCCACGATTTCACCCCGTCCACAAACTCCTCCCAGCCGGAGGCATTGCGCTCCACGCTGGTTCGGGAGAATTTGTGAGAACTACAGAAAAATCCTGCTTCCTCTATCCGGGCGCTGAATCCTGTCAGTTTCCCCCCGGCACTTATATCCCGACTGAATCCCAGATACCCAAAATTCCTCAATCCTCGTCCCAGAAGGTGCTCGGCACCGATTTTGCCATTTTCCGCGACGTCGGGAAAGACACTGTGCAAATCTTGGGCGGGAGTATTTAGCCAGACGTTCACCAGAGGGGTGCTGGTTCGTTTCGCCATGTCGGCCAACGGAACTGTCGTCCGCGCAATCACCCCATCGAAGCGTTCCCCATCCCCGGTCCTGCCAAGCACCTTGTCGACTGCCGGATGAATACGACAATCCCAGCCCACCTCGTCGCCAAAGCGCTGGCAGCCGGCATAGACGTCGAGATGATGTTTGAATCCCCAATCAATCTCCAGAGAGATGGCGACACGACGGGGTTGATCGCCTTCGATAACACTCATGGACTCAGAAGCTGTCTCATTCAACAAAAGATACAATCCGAGATGTCGCAAAAAAGAGAACGATATTCGCAAATAAGCCATCAACCATGATTGATTCCCGAAAAAAGAAAGTGAGAATGAGGTAATGTAAGAGGACGATCCGAATTCCTACTTTACCTAGACTATGAAAAAGAAACCTTTCACCCTGTTCCGCTTCTTTTTGCTGTGCTCCGCCCTGATGAACGGAGTTCAGGCACGAACCTGGACCAATGCCGATGGCACGAAGACCTTTGAGGCCGAATTCAAATCCTACGATGCCAAAAGAGGCCAGGTCGTTGTCATCTTGTCCAACGGACGGACCAAGAAATTCAATAAATCATTCCTCTCGGAAGATGACATCGCCTTTCTCAAGAAAAACGGCAATAGGACGTCCGGTGGCATCGCCAAGGCACTTCCCGCCGAAATCCCCGACCCTGACGGGAAGGAAGCCGATATGAGCAAGCCGGCTCAGGTTTTCATCCTCATGGGCCAGTCCAACATGCTCGGATTTGGCCATGTGGCCGGCGACAAGAATGGCACCCTTCAGAATGCCACGAAGAACAGTCTTTATCCCTACCTCGTCGATGAGGCCGGAGCTTGGACCGCACGGAAAGATGTTCGCAACGTGCGCGTGATGAATTTCAAGGACTACACCAACGATTGGATGTCGCCCTCAAATTCCAAGAACATCGGACCCGAGATGGGGATCGGTTACGCTTTGGGCGAAGTCATCGATGCCCCCGTCCTGATTCTAAAGTCCTGCATCGGCAACCGCAGCCTCGGCTGGGACCTACTCCCTCCAGGCTCCGAGCCCTACGAAGCCGGGGGGAAAACAGTCCCCGGCTACCGCGGAACTCCAAAGAATCCAAAAGGCAATGGCGAGAAGGTGGAAGGTGAATGGTATGCTGGCAAGCAGTACGATGACGACACCGACAGCGCCAAAAAAGTGCTCGAAAACCTCAGCAAGTACTACCCCGGGGCCAAAGAATACGAAATTGCAGGCTTCATTTTCTGGCAGGGTGACAAGGACCGCTACGACGCCAATAACGCCGAACGCTACGAAGTAAACCTCGTGCAGTTCATCAAAGCTCTCCGCCAAGACTTCGAGGCTCCAAACGCAAAGTTCGTCTGTGCCTCACTCGGACAAACCAAGAAAGGAGCCGGTGGAAACGAAGGCGCAATTCTCAAGGCGCAGATGGCTGTCGATGGTGAATCGGGAAAATATGATGACTTCGAGGGGAACGTCGCCACCGTTTACTCCCACCCTCTCTCCAAGGGAGGATCATCCAACGGTCACTACAGCGGCAACGCCGAAACCTACCAAAACATCGGCGAAGCCCTCGGCCGGGCCATGGCCAAGCTTCTTGCGAAGTAGGTCCCTGTAAAACAAGTTTAAGAACCGGATTTTTTGCATGGAGCGTCGTCAATCGGCGCTCCATTTTTGGTCCGAGAATCGGACTAACTCTTAATTCCGGGCACCCTGCTCGCGCACTTTCCGCGCCAAACGGAGGCGCTGGATGAAGCGCTTGTCGAAGCCGAGTTTCCCGAAAAGCGCGGCCTTGTCCTCGAGGAGCTTTTTGTCAAAGGGGGATTCCTTCAAAAGTTCATTAAGCTTCTGCAAGGCGAGGCCGTGGAGGTTCTCCTTTTCAAGGAGCTCATACTCGATTTTCTTGTGCTCCTTTGAAGGTTGGTCCTGCCAACGACGAAGTTCACGGAGAGCTCGGCGGGCCGGTTTTGGTTTCCCGGCACGAAGGAGAATTTCGGCTTCGTGTAGAGCGATTGTCGCTAGATTTTTGCGGCGACTCTCCATTTTCTTCTGCTTTGCAGAGGCTTCTTTCCGTTGATCGAGCGATGCTTCCTCGTCGTCGGTCTGCGCTCCGAAGAAGATCGCGACCGCTTTGGGTTTACTGAGCCTCCGTGCTTTTCTAAGGATGGTTTGAACGTGGCTCATATCTTTTGCGGCGACTTTCTTTCCCGCGCGTTTTTGAAGCTTTGGCATCTCGCCGAGGAGCTTGGCCTTACCGGCGTGAACTTGGGCATGAACGATGTGAACGGCAGCGTCCCAAGGGCGGTCGTTGAGAAGTTGGGCGAGAATTCCATCACGCGTTGCCACGATCTCTTTGTCACCGTTGAACTTGTTGGCCTTCACAAAATCAAGGCGCCGTTGGAAGAGTTCATCGTCCAACGTCTTAAGAACTGATTTCTTTGCCTCAAGTGACTCTGGTTTCTTCTTTTGATTGGTAACTGATTTAAAGTCCTCCCCTGGTCGACATTCGACGCGGACTTCCAGTAACTCGCGACCACCGTCACCATCTTGCTTCAGCTTAAAACTGCCGCTAAAGTAACTGGGAGCCGGCTTATGGGAGGAGAGCGAAGCGAGCCCGGAAGCTCCGACCATGAGGCTGTGATGACGGCCTTTTTGAAGCGTTAACGTCCCGGCGCTTCGGCCTTTCATGACCTCACGCATCGATTCGAAAAGCTCCAGCTTTTTAGGCTTCTCCAGCTTCATCGACCAAGCAAGGGGACGGTCTTTTTCGAGCTCAAGAACACCTCGATCAAGGCTTCGTAGAATGCGATGGAAGGTGGTCTTACCCTTGGGAAGCGAGACGCTTGAATTTCGAGAGGTGGTTCCCTGGTAGAGGGTCTTTCCCGATTCATGAATGGCAGTCACAAGTCCACCTTCAATCTCCGAACTAGCATTAAATCGGCGAGCCGGTTCGAGCTTAATTTTCGTGGGTTTTTCGACCGCGACCGTAAAGATCTGTTGGAGATAGGGAGGACTTACCACCCCCTCCTGATGTGGTCCCGGCGGGAATTCATCACGTTTGTCAGGCGAGAGAAACGCCGTCTTTTCAGGAAGTTTACTGAAATGAGCAACCTCAATGCTTCCTTCTCCACGCACGGTCTCATCGCTCGCACTCACAACCCGAAGCGGGACGTGCCGGTTGTTCTCATGCAAAACAAGGACCTCTTGATCCGAAGTGAGGCCAATGAACTGGAGGTCGACATCGACCGTCGTCTTACCCACCGAAAAGTAGGGCTGATGGAAAGCAAGCTCGGTCGTTTTTCCACCCGCGACCGGAATCATCACCACTTTCTCACCGCCTGAATCAAGGCTGAGATACTCCTGGGAGTTGAAAGAATAGTAGCTCCCATCAGCCACGAGAGTGACCGCATGGAGAATGACGGCTCGCCTCAGCGGATCGGCATGATCGCGGCGGAGACGAACCTTGAGAAAATTGGCATTTTCGGGGACTTGATAGAAACGACGGTTGGTTGCGCCCGACTTGAGTTCGAGTGAAAAATCCGCGCGATGCCGGGCATGAGGATCAGTCTTCTCCCCCCTTACAATGGTGATCGGGATACGAACGAGCGGACCTGAGCCGGGAGAGTCGGCCAGATGCCCATGAATCTCGGCGTATATCGGCTGTCCCGGTTTTGATTCAGGGATATCAAGAACCGGCCTAATCGTGATTTGTCCATTTCCGAGACGTGCGTATCCGGGGATCTTGACCCACCGCTGGGTGGCGGAGAAGACGAGGTCATTCTCAAACTTGAACTTCTCGGGAGCCTTCACCTGCGCGGAAAATTTAGGTGAGATATCAAAGCGGATTTCTTTTTTACCCACGGGAATATCGCCACGCAGGTAGAGACCGGGGCCGGACCGGAAGGTGTTGTTGCGGGTGTTGACAGTGTAGAAGTGATCCCACTCGCTTTGCTTGGCAGACTTCTTGAGGTGCTCCCAGGCAGGCAGGGCTTGGACGAGTCCGGCTCCTTGGGCGAACACTTCAACATTCTCGACAAAGTGGGCGCTGTTCATGAGCGCGGCACGAATTCGGGCGGGAGAATGTTCAATCCCACTCTGTTTCGCAGCGCTGACGAGGAGCGCTCCGAGTCCGGCGACGGAAGGAGCAGACATCGAAGTGCCGTGGTAGCGTTGCGAATTACGAAGTTCATCATACGCGAGGGAGGCATGGGCACCACCGGGCCCCATGATGTCCACGCCGAGATCTCCGTTTTTACACGGTCCACGTGCGGAGAAGTTGTAGGCGGTGCTTGGGGCCTCGCTGGTTTGGCTATAAAGAATGCGGGCCATTCCCGAGGAAACATAGGCTCCCACTCCAATGATGGACGTTGCTTCGCCGCCGGGGCTTCCGAGAGTCGAGAGGGCCGGGCCACTGTTTCCAGCTGAGACGAAGCCCGTAACACCGTACTTTTCAACGAGCAAATTATAGAGCCGGGCATTGGAATCCTGGCCGTCTTGGTACTGGCTCGCGCCACCCCAGCTGGCGTTCATGATGTCAGCTCCATACTGTGCACAGGCTGCGACGCCGCGCATTTCGCCGACTCCCGAAGAGCTGCCACCCATGCGGGTATCGCCAATCTTGATCGACAGGATTCTGGCTCCGGGGGCCACCCCATCGCGATGGGGTGCATCGGGGAAATGGGCCGCCGCGATGGAGGAGACATGGCTTCCGTGAGAGCCGCTCACAGTGACAATGGAGAGAAGGTTTCCTTTTTCGTAAACCTGCACCGCAAAGGTTGATGCCTCTTCTTCACTGAGAGTTCCATAGTCACCGGCAACGCCAAAAGGCTGGAGAATTTTTTCATCGGCAAGATCACCGTCCTCATCGGTATCGACTATGACATGGAACTGTTTGCCGTCAGACCAAACGACGCAATCGTAAATCGGCCCCGGGTCGGAGCTGGTAAAATCTTTTTCGAGTGATTCAAGGAGCTGTTCGCGCGCAATCTCATCCTTCTCCTTGAGCGAAAGATCAGCGGAAGTTTTCTTGAACGCGGAGCGTTCGCCCTTTTTTTCCGCAGTCCGACGGTCCTCTGCGCGGCGGTCCTTGATCAGGTTTAACTCGCGTTGCCAGGCTTCGGAACGGAGCCGGGAAATCCGCTTGTTCACTCCGCCATGAAAGAGATCTTTGGCTCGCTTGATCCCCAGGTGGAATTTCTTGGCCGGATTATGGATCTTCTTGGGAAGAGTGAGAGTCCGTCCGGTGAGGCCTTCAAAGGTTCCCTCTTTCGAAGCTTCGACCGTGTGGGATGTGTCCACATCGCCCGAGCCGGTGGCATCGATGACATCAACAATCTTGCGCTCTCCAATCGAGGTCTTTTGTAAACCGGCCGCAGCCGGATCGACGCCGGTGTCGAAGACCGCAATAATGGTTCCCCTGCCATCGAATTCAGGGTGCTTTTTAAGAAATTCAAGAACGCCGGTTTCGCGTTTTGGAATCAAGGCCTCCTGCTCGGCTTTCACCGGAGATTCGCCAAAGGCCGCGGAGATCGCGATTGTGACGAGGGCAGGAGCAATCCAGGTGAGTAATTGCGGTTTCATGTGAGAAGGGTGAGGTGGTTAAAACCTCAAAGACCTAACCAAAGAACTTGGTATTTTCCAATGACGATAAAAAACCAAGACTCGGCTGATATTTGGAGGGGCAGGCGCCAAGCCAACAAAAGTTGTCGTAAATTAGAGTCATCCCCTCTTAAAAGAAGAAATTAGTTTCGCTTTCGAAGTGACGGTCTTTTCGAGGTAGCATCCAAGCCGACTTTCGGTACAGTCTAGCGTCATGCGTTACGCGATCGTCTCAGATATCCACGCCAATCTCCGGGCATGGGATACGGTCCTTGCGGACATTCGTTCGCAAGGAGCGGACGTAATCATCTGTCTCGGCGATGTTGTGGGTTACGGGCCGAAACCTGCCGAAGTTCTCGAAGCGGTGAGGGCGGAAACAAGCCACTTCGTTTTGGGGAATCACGATGCCGCCGCCGCCGGAATGATGGACTACTCCATCTTCAATGAGCACGCGCAACAGGCCATCGAGTGGACCATGACAGAGCTCACTCCGGAGGCGACCACTTTCCTGGCCTCGCTACCACTGGCGATTGAGGCGGGTGAGATTCTCTTCGTGCATGCCGAAATCGCGGAGCCGGGACGCTTTGGCTACATCGATAGTCCTGACATGGCGCAGGAAAACTTTGCGGCCAACAAACACTTCGTCACCTTTGTCGGCCACACCCATCAACCCAAAATTTTTGAGTGTGGAGAAGAGGGAACGGTGAGGGAGTTAGTTGATAAGACATGCTCACTCGATCCTGACAAACGCTACATCGTCAATGTGGGCTCGGTTGGAGAGCCACGAAACTCCGATGATTTACGGGCGCGTTACGTCATCTACAATTCAGAGACCCGCGAAGTGGACTTCCGGCGCGTGGAATTTGATATCGCGGCCTATCGGGCAGATCTGGAGGCAACCAGCCTGGCCTTGAGGCCCTACTTTCTACGCGTTTTTGAACACGTCGTTGAAGGTCAGGAGGTTATCGTTTCAACCGACGGAAGTTTGGTCGACATGCAAGTGGCACACGACTCGGCAGCCCTTGTCGACCTGGGCCATGTTTCACCCATCGTGCACATGCAACTGGCGAGTGCCCGGCAGTCGCGCGGGCCTGCGATCATTCTCACTGCGGCAGCTGTTTTGACCCTTGCGGTGCTCGGGATTTGGGCCCTCGCATCCGGAAGTGAGAAAGATTCGCCAGAGAAACAATCAAATCGAGCGGTGATTTCGACCGAGGAAAAGATGAAATCCCCTCCCAAAAAACCAGAGGCGGGGAAAATGCCTCCCGCTCCAGAAGAGCCCCGGATGGCGAAGGTGAAAGCCCCGGAGACTTCGGGACCTGAGCCGGAACCGAAAAAACCCGAACCGCGCCCCCCTGCCAAACCCCAACCAAAGCCTAAACCGAAAACCCAAAAGCAGCCCCTTAAGGTCGCTTCATGGAGGATGGATCAGGGAGCCGAAGGGACTCCTCTGGTCGACGAGTTCGGGCAGGTGGAACTCCTTCCAGTCGCAAATGGCACGGCCATCCGGGCAGTTGCACCCGACCCGGTTCCTCTGACCCAAAAAGAGAACAAGTCGGCCCTGCAGGTGGGAATTTGGAAAGAGGAAAAGGCGGGATCGGTGTTCGGCCTGACCTCAACGCAATCATTTACCTTCGAAGGTTGGTTCCTCACCGAAAAGCTACGGCGACCGATTTTTCTTCTTGGAACCAGGACCGGTGACGAGGACAAAACAGGCTGGCATCTTGACCTTCGTCCACCCAGCCGTGGCCAACGGGAGGGGCAGATGAGTTTTTTCTATGACTCGGGAAGCAACCGGATCCAGGCCTTGGCAGAAGCCGTAACAATCGCGGACCTTAAGCCCCACCATTTCGCCGTAATCTGGGATCATGATGCCAGTCGTGAAAGTGGGGAAATGAAGCTCTATCTCGACGGTGCCGAGGTGGCGGTGGCGTCACTGCCGCTTACAGAGATTGTCGAAAAACAGCTCAATCCGTTTCGCATTGGGGCCAAGGGTAACCCTGAACGACTCGCCCTTGATGAACTCCGCTTCACCCGCCGCGCTCTTGCTCCTCGCGAGTTTCTCCTCAAGCCCCCTATCCTTGGCATCAAGATGGTGCAAAGTGATCCGGTAAGCCGGGACAGCTGGGGAACTCGCGACAACTGGGAAGGCAAACAAATTCCCGGCGGAGATGACAGCGTCATCATTGAGGAAGGCCTGACCGCCCAAGCGCAGAATTCACCACCCAATCCTTATACCGGTTCATTGGTTTTAAAGAAGGATGCCTCTCTGATTCTCTGGGAAAACGAGACCCTCACCGCCCTGCCCAAGGCTCCCTCCATCCTGGTGATGCACGAGGATTCACGACTCGTTCTTCGGACGGGGACCGCCACTTTGGGACCGATCGAATTGAAAGAAGACGCGCAAATCTGGGGAGGGGCATCGACCGACGGCCATGGTGCAGTCCGTCATTTCAAGGGCGAAATTAAGGGTGCCGGGAAGCTCACCTTAAATGGGGTCCGCCAGAACCAGATTAGAATTGAAGCCGCAAATACCTTCACGGGAGGATTTCTAGCCCACTCAACCCAGAATCAAGCCTTCTTGGTCTTTGCCTCCTCCAATCAAGCTTTCGGAAAAGGAGATGTCTCGATCAAAGAAACTTGCTCGCTCATCATCGAGCAGAACACCGGTGATACCATCGCTGATAGCGCTACCTTGCGTCTCGATGGGCCGGGAGTCCTGCGCATTCAAGGCAATGATACCGAGGTCTACAAACTGCTCCTCAATTCCAATGAAACCGTCGCGGAATTTTGCATCGACGGCAAGGATCTAGGCGAAGGAATCTATTCCAGTGAAACGCATCCGGAAATCGGAGGCTCTGGAAAACTCACCGTGAAACCCGCCAATGACGAATAGGCCCCTTAAAACCAAATCACTCGGGATTTTTTGCTCCTTCTTCGCGGGTGCAAGTCCCCACCCCGCCCAAGATCACCCCACCGTGATCGACACCCATGTTCACCTCTGGCACCTCGACCGGCCCGAGGGAATTTATTGGATCAAGAAGGACAACAAGACCCTCTACCGGTCATTCATGCCCGAAGAGCACGAGCCGGTTGCCAAAGCCAATGGTGTCGATGGTGTCGTGATCGTACAGGCCGGACAACATCTCCCCGATAACCAGTGGAATCTTGACGTCACCGCTCATAATAAAGCTCTCTATCGGGGTGTGGTGGGGAACCTTTCCCAGGTCATCGGCACAGATGACTTCCAGCCGCTCTTCGGACAACTTTGCAAAGACGAACGCTACCTTGGCTACCGGCTTTCGGGACGAAACGGAGAAAAGCTCAGCGAGGAATTTTTTCGTGACCTCAAGGCAACTGCCCAGAGTGAAAAGACGGTCGATTTCCTCATCGGAAACTATTCACTCGACGATGTCGATACCATCGCTAGACGAGTTCCAAATCTAAAAATTATCCTCGATCATTTCGGGAGCGTTGTCCTCGATGGACAGCCGCTCGACCCTGTCTGGGGGAACAAATTCCGAGCAGTCGCCAAGCATCCGAATGTTCACTGCAAGGTATCGGCACTCTTCGGACGAGTGAAGAAACAACCGGCTCCTCAAAACATTGGATTCTATCAAAGCCTCCTGGGCCTGGCCTTCGAGTCCTTCGGAGAAGACCGCCTCGTCTTTGGAAGCGACTGGCCGGTCACTCGAACCACCGGCGATTACGCTTCGGTTCTAAAACTGACACGAGCCTACTTCGACAAGAAGGGACCCGGAGTTTCGAAGAAGCTCTTCTCAGCAAACGCCCAAAAATTTTACAGCGTTAACACGGGGCACATCGAGAAAGGAACCAAGTCTCTCCCTCTTCCCGGCGAATCATTCAAGATCAATGGCAGGGATACCTTCATCATTCTTCCCGAAAAGACCGGAGAAAAAATTCCGTGGGTTTGGTATGCCCCAACCTTGAAAGGCCTGCCCGCGAAGTCCGAGGTGTGGATGTTCGAACGCTTTCTTGCCAAAGGGGTGGCCATTGCAGGGATCGATGTCGGAGAATCCTATGGGAGTCCCGAGGGACGGGATGCTTTTACCGACCTCTACACCTATCTCACACAAAAGAGGAACTTTGTCGGGAAACCCTGTTTGCTCGCGCGAAGCCGGGGAGGCCTGATGCTCTACAATTGGGCGGTGGAGAATCCCACCAAGGTTGGTGGCGTCGCTGGTATTTATCCGGTTTGTAATCTCGAAAGCTACCCCGGGTTGGCGAGGGCGGCTGGCGCTTACAAGATGCCCGCCGAAGAATTGAAAAAGGTATTGGACAAGCACAATCCCATCGACCGCCTCAAACCCCTTGCGGAAGCCCACGTGCCCATTTTCCATATTCAGGGCGACAGCGACACGGTAGTCCCCCATGAAAAGAACACCCAAATCCTCGCTGAACGCTATCGTCGGTTTGGAGGAACGGTGGAGGTCGAAGTGATCAAAGGACAGGGCCACAACATGTGGCGTGGTTGGTTTGAGTCCGAAAACCTCACAAACTTCGCCATCGCTCGGGCCCTGGGGCATGACTTACCAAAGAAGAAATAAACTGATGATGAAAAGAGAAGAACCAAACGAGCGATCACGTCGCAATTTTCTCCACAGCGTCAGCGGTGCGGGCGCGTTTCTGGTCAAAAGAATGATCAGGTGGCGCCGCGGACAATTCGGCCGCCTCTCCCTCCGGGGGTGGGCGGAGGAGGCCACGGGGGATCGCATGGTCATCTCACGAGTGAGTTTATCGATGCCATCTTGAGAGACCGTGAACCGTGGATCGATATCGCGCAGTCCTTGAATATGACAGTGGCTGGCATCGTCGCGCATCAATCCGCTTTACGCGATGGTGAGTTGATGAAGATCCCGCCATATTCCCTTTGATTGTCCTGCTCCCTGAGGGGTAAGTCTGGTGACGTTCATAAATTGGCATCCCAATTGATTTCGGTACACTTTTAGCTGAGTTTGATTCGGCATATTTTGATCGGACAGCCAATTGTCCCTTCTAACCACAAACAAAGTAGAAAAAATCACAATGAAACCTGGAAAAAAAACCTCCTTCGGAATGGCAACGGCGATGATGATGAGCTCTCTTGCCAAGGGCGAACTGATCTTGTTGGAACAGTTTGACTATGAAGGGACAGATACGCAACTGAATGGATTTGAGGGAGGCCTCGGCTTCAACGGAGCCTGGGAAGTTGTGGGCTGGGGGCGATCTTATCATATTGGCCAAACCGCCTATGCCGTGGGTGATCCCAGTTTGATCATAAATGAGCGAGGAGGTTTGGATTTTGAAGGACATCCCTCGGCTGGCAGTGCCTTGGGTCGATTTGGAACAGCAGGTCAACAAGAAGCCCATCGGTTGCTGACGGATGATGCCAAGACCGCCCTGACGGCAGACAACTCCACCATTTGGTTCAGCGTTCTCGCGTGTGCTCCAAACGTTCACAAATATGGAACCTTGATCTTTGGAACAGACCCGTTGATTGCGATGTCCGGAAGTGCTGAAAATGGGAATCTAAGTTCACCGACGGGGCAGGCATTCGGAGTCGGATTCCGAATAGACAATGGAGGCATCCCCGGGAGCGGGAGCGGAAGTCCAAACGCCGTGGCTTTTGTTGACTCGGCCAGCGCGACGGTGAGCGAGGGAACCTATGTTCCTCTTTTCGCTGATGGAGCATCCCACCACGATGTCTCGCTCATTGTTGGTAAGATTAACTGGAAATCCGATGGCACGCCGGACGAACTTTCCCTTTTCAATATCACTGAGGGACAAGGGGAACCTGCCGAAGGTGACGCTATCGCCACTCTGACAGCCGACTTTGATCAATCCAACTTCACTCAGTTGTCTCTCCAGGACACCGGTTCAACGATCTATGATGAGATCCGATTTGGAACGACTTTCTCCGATGTCGCACCGGGAGCGGGGCCTTCTATTCCTCTCGAGATCACCGATATCGATTACTCCAGCTTAGGCGTGTTGACCTTGAGCTGGAACTCAAAACCGGGCACCACCTACGCGATTCGGTATTCCACCGATATGATTGACTGGACGAGTGATATTGATGATGGCGTTCTCGCAGACGAAGGCGAGTCAACGACCGGAAGTTACGACTTGGGCAATCTTGTCGGCGACCTTAGGCCGAAGATGTTTTTTCGGGTGGAAGAGGTCGCACCTTAAGAAAGAGAAGAATTCATTTGGAACAAGAGGCAGCCTAATACGGTTGCCTCTTTTTTATCAGATGGGGTCAACTCAATGTAAATCCCTGAACCTCGACTGTGATCCTAAAAGAGGAGGTGTGCCAGCAGTGCTTTGGTGAAGAAATTGGGGGGCTTTTACTGATGAAGCGAAAGCAACCGCTTCGATTCCTTGATCAGGAAGTCGATCTCCATGAAGGGATCGGCTGAAATGTCGGACCAGAGCATGCGACCTTTTCCATCGAGAACGAAGGTGCCGTGGAGAGGCTGGTCTTCGAAATCGTCGTGGGACGCATATTGCTTAAAGACGGTCTTGGGAGCATCGGAAACGATGGGAAAAGGAATATCCCCTTTGGTGTAGTTGTCCTGGGAGTCCTTCAGGTTGGCAATGTCGTCGGTTGAGATTGCGAGGATGGGGAGGCCCGCTTTTTTAAAGTCCTCATAACGGTCGGCCATGGCCGTCAGTTGTTCGGTACAGTGAAGGCAACCTGCACCGAGGTAGAAGATGAGGATGACTGGCTTGCCGCGATAGCTGGCAAGAGAGACCGGCTTTTTGTGTTGATCAGGCAAACTGAATCCGGGAGCGGCCGGGGGAGTCCAGTGAAGTGGGCCGAGGTCATCGAGATTAGGTCGGGCGAGGAGATCGGCGGCGGGCTTGTGAGGCTGACGCCAGTCGTCGGAATAACCGAGTTCCTTCGCGATGGGAGCGAGTCGGGCGAAGACGGAGGAGCCGATCTCAACTTCGGAGGCAAAACTGCGGAGTTCCTCAAAGCCAGACTTCCAGGCCGCATCGTCTTTTTTCGCGTGGTAGAGTGTGTGGATCGCTTGAGCGAGAGGAATTGCTTCCTTGTTCATCTTCTCGATCTGTTTTTTGGCAACCTCAGCGGCTTTTTCATGATCGCCGTAGGCGAGGTGACGCAGCATGGGAGTTTGGTGGGAGGGTCGCTTTGAAAGATCCTCCTTGGCAGTCTTAAAATCACCGTTCATGGCGGCGAGGTAGCCGCGAAGCTCGGCGACGGCGTTTTCGAACTTCTTGATGTTCTTCTGAAACTGGTCGTGGGCTTTTTTCTCGGCGTCCTTGATCTCCTTTTCCTTCTTCTTTTCGTCAGTAGCCTTCTTAACGGCTTTTTCCTTGGCCATTTTTTGGTCGTCTTTGACCTTGGTGAGATGGCTGTCGATCAGCTCGATGGTTTTGCGAAGCTCAACCTGCTGGCCGAGGTTGAATTGGGCCACCGCGATCAATCGGACCCGGGAAAGGTCGTCCTCGGGCTTAGAGAGCTTTTCAAGCCACGGCGAGTTGGCGGTTTCGAGGGCTTCCTGCCAAAGTTCCGCCTTTTCGAGATAATCGATGAGAGCCTTGCGCCCGTAGCGAGCTGAGCCCTTTCCTGGATTGTTGAGGGTCGGGTGGCGTGGATTGGCGAGGAGGGCCTTGGCCATGTCGATGCTGGCGCGAACACTGCCCAAGTGGGAGAAGTTGCGCGAGAGCCACTCGTTGTTGTGAGCGTAATTGTGGATCTGGTCCGGAAGGAGGAACCACTTCTGCATGTGAGCGTGATCGATGCGGGCGGAGGCTTGCTGCTGCCAGACGGCATCCTGGTAGCGTTTGGCCTTTGAGTATATGTGGCCGGGCATGTGCCACAGGTGGGCGATCCCAGGGGCGGTACTCCCGAGGCGGGCCGCGGAATCGAGAGCCTGTTCGGAATTTCGGTAGTCCCAGAGGTGAATGGCGTAGTGGTGCGCCGGGTGCGCCGGGTTTTTCGCGAAGATCTGCTCAAGGATGGCGTCCATTCCAACGTAACTCGTGATGGGAATGCCCTTCCGGTTGAACTGCCAGCGTCGACAAACGAAGAGCGCCTTAGCTTCGAGATCATTGGGATAGTTCAGAATGAGATCTTCATAAGCCCGAAGAAAATTCTTGCGCCGCTTGGTGGCGTCTTTTTCCTTCTTTTCGTCATGATAGGCGATCTCTGCTTCAAGGTAGGCCTTTTCATGAGGAGTGATTTTCAAGTCCTCCTTTTTGAGAAGCTCGGTCGCCTTCGCAATGAAAGCCTTGGCCCGCTTCTCATTTTCATAGTTGGCCTGCGAAAGCCCCCAGTAGGCCATCGCGCAGTTGGGATCCTTGGCAAGGATCGCGCGGACTGAGCGTTCGGCCTCGTAA
>Ga0308008_1000227_pt1 | contig 25568 bp, 17 predicted proteins | sample Neamet125_FD_203140 | JGI IMG/M metagenome (GOLD analysis project Ga0308008, IMG submission 203140) | Marine microbial communities from water near the shore, Antarctic Ocean - #125 | ecosystem: Environmental > Aquatic > Marine > Unclassified | place: Southern Ocean | collected 2014-07-24
TCCACTCCTTTATCAATGTCGCGGATGGCTTCGTTGGCGAGTGAATCGAGTGTGGAGACAGTTGGGCTGACGCCGAGGCTTTCGCTAAACATCTTGTTGATGTCGGAATCCTCGTCGATGTAGAGGGTGCCATCTCCTTCCTTCCAGATCATGTTGTAGAAGCGGGAGGCCATGATGACGTGGCGGAAACGTCTCTGGATAAAGAACTGCACCATGAGGGCCTGGTATTGGACCTTGGAGAGTTCCCCCTTGATCTTGCTTTCGAGCTCGCGTGTTTTTTTGGAAGCCTCGATCTCGGTAATGCGGCGAACGTGTTCAGCATAGGCGAGAGATTGAGCGCCCCGGCCAATTTGCTGGGCCGGTTCGGTGGTTTCTTCATTCTCTCCCCCGGTGGGACGGGTCTTGCCGATGTTGGGGTCTTGTTCGGTCCTGGCTTTCCAGTCAGCATCGAGAATGGCTTTCTTTTTCTCGCGCTCCATTGAGGTGATCATTTCCTTGGTCCTGCGGACGTCTTTGCGGGAAAGGATGGCGGTGTAGATGGCATTGCTCAACGAGTCGCAAAGTTTGGCGTCCCCCGGATAGAGGGCGGCTTTGGGGAGAAGGGCGACGGCGTCTCCGAAAACCGGGCCACCTTTGCGGTGAGGAGAGAGAAGGGCGAGGATTTCGTCGATGGTATTGCGATAGACTTCAGCCTCTGCGGTGACATTCTCAGGCTCGTTGAGGTATTTTTCGAAGCGAGCGGCGACGAGGCGGTTATCGCTGGCGGCCCAAGTACTGCCGTTCCAGGAAATGGTGTCATTGGTGGGATCGAAAAATCCGATTTCATTTCCGAGGAGGCCTCCGTTGGCATTAGTGTTGGACGATGGAATGGGTAGGTTGGAACTGGAAGTTAGAGTGGTTTGACGTCTTTCGCAACGGCGACTCCGTCGGTGTTGAACTCAATCTTAAAGATGTATTCGGATTGGAGATTCAAGTTTCCTCCCTTGAAATCGGGAGGAATGATGATGGAAAGAAAGTGATCCTTTCCAATCTTAAGGGTGGCGAGTTGGCCATTTGGAGTGATTTGCCGGTCGATCAGGAGGCCGGTGATGCTGTTCGTGTTGCCGGCCTGGCTTTTCTGGTGATCGACATCGCGGACGATATCGAATGCCGGGGCATCGAACCCAGAGGGGGCCCGGCTGAGAAACCAATAGCCACCTCCTAGAACGAGAGCGAGGATGGCGCATCCTACGAGGAGGGCCTGGGAATTGACGCCTGAGCTAGCGCGACGAGCCATGATTTATAAAAGTGATATTGGTTAGTGTTCCCATTGAGGGCGGCTGGTTCCGATCCACGAGGCAACGAGGCCGATCATAATATGGATGAGGAGGATAAAAAAGCATAGGTTTACCGAGGAAAGTTGAGTTTCGCTGATTGAGCTTAGAGCGCTTATGTAGTCGCTGGAGAGGGATTTGACGCTGCCGGACCAAGCCCAGTAGGCGGAGATGAAGGGACGGGTGATGGGTTCTACGGCTTCGGGAAGGGCGAGGACCGCGCCAGAAAGGGGAAGCTGGAACCCCACGAGGTAGACGGAAAGGAGGGAGGCTTTTTCCGCGGTGCGCATGAGACTGGAGATGCCAAGGCAGATTGAAGTCATGGCGGCATTTACGAGGACCAGAAAGATCGCATGGTCGGCAAAGCTTCCTTTGAAAGACCAGAAGAGTTCGACGAATCCTGCCATCCAGAGAGATTGGATTAGGATGAGGCCGGCGAGGAAGACGACCTTACTCATGAGGTAGGCGACGGGGCTGACTCCGCCAAATTTCTCTTTTTCGAAGATCTGCCGCTCGCCTGCAATTTCGCGGGCGGCATTGTTCGATCCCATCAGCGATAAGAGCACGACCTGAAACATGATAATGCCTGAGACGGCCGAGCCTACTTTGAGTCGGTCGGCTTGGACGCCGGCTCGCTCTTCCATCTTTTGCTGAAGAGTGGCACCGGATCCGTCGGTGAATTTTCGCATGTTTTCGTTCGCCCTTGGCGAAAAAAGGACCACGAGGATGGGAAAACAAATCAGGATGGCGAGTTGGAGGAAGACTTGACCACGGTCCCGGAAAAAGATCCGCATTCGCCGTCCTAGGAGGGTGTTGAACTGGCTGATCAGGCCGGGTGCCCGGATTTCGTCTTCTTTGGCGATCACTTCTTTCTCAGGATCTTTAAACTCGTCGGCGGGAAGCTCGAGGAGACCTTGATTGACGAGGTTTTGGCGATTGTGCTCGAGCTTTTCGTAGTAAGTTCCCGAGTGCTTAAGCCAGGAGGAGTGCCATTTTTCGGCGGCTTGCTTGGCGAGTTGGGGGTAAACAAGCTCGGTATGATCGACTGAGAAGTAGTGGGTAAGCTGCTCGGGTGTGCCGTGATAGGCGACACGGCCTTCGTGAAGGACGAGGATGGAGTCGTAGAGCTCTAGGTGGGCGAGTGAGTGGGTCACTGAGAGGACGATGCGGCCCTCGCGGCGTGAGATGTCGTGAAGAAGATTTACAATTTCGTGCTCGGAGCGAGGGTCGAGTCCGCTGGTGACCTCGTCACAGAGAAGGAGCTTGGGGCGGGAGACCAGTTCCATGGCAAGACCGAGGCGGCGTTTTTGGCCGCCGGAGAGGACGCTAACCTGTCGGTCGGCGATGGGGGCAAGGCCGGTTTCCTCGAGCACTTTATCGATGCGGTCGTCAAGGTCTGTGGCTCCTTTGGTTTTTACGCGGAGACGAGTTGCGGCCTCAACCGATTCATCGACGCTCAGTTGGTCATACGCGATGGAGAATTGTGGGACGTAGCCGATTTCCCATGGTTCGAGATCACCTTCCTCGGAGAGATTTCGACCATTCCACCAGAGCGAGCCATCGGATTCAGGATTCAGGCCGGCGATGGTTTTAAGCAGGGTCGTTTTCCCGCAACCTGAGGGGCCCACGATGGCCATAAAGTGGCCGCGCGGGATCTTCAGGCTGGCGCGGTCTATAAGATTGAGGGGATCTCCATCTTTTTGGATGGTGAAGCAAACATCTTTCAGTTCGAGCACTGGCAGCGTTGGGTTGATCTAGAAGGTGCGGTGACTCGTCAGAATACTGACGAGTCACATGAAACTTGTCGAAATTCAGGGGAGAAGGGAAGTCAGAAAGTCGGATGACGGAAGTCTGTCTTCGAAGAGGTGGTGAAGCTTCGGTGTTGCTCATCGTGACAAATTCGTCATACTCCCTCGTGAGCAAGCGCTCAATAACCTCTCATCGATCTCCGTGGACCTTACTGAAATTCGAAAAATCGTGGAACTGATGGACGAGCATGGGCTCTCCCAGTTCCAGTTTGAAAAGGAAGATTTTAATCTGAAACTCAAAAAAGGCACTGACTTTGATGAGCTTCAGAAGCTGGTGGGCTCAATGCCGGCGGCTGGCAGTGCAGCCCCTGCTCCGGTCGCTGTTCCTGTTTTAGTTCCAGATACTCCTGCCGCTAATACCTCTGTGGGTGAAGAAATCAACTCTCCGATGGTGGGGACCTTCTATCGTAAGCCGACTCCCGATGATCCTGATTTTGTGAATGTGGGTGATACCATCAGCGTGGGGCAAACTCTTTGCATCATCGAGGCGATGAAGGTTATGAATGAAATCAAGGCTGAGCGTTCAGGGACGATTACTGAAATTTGTGCCGATGAAGGCACACCGGTTCAGTATGGAGACGCTCTTTTCCGCGTTCAATAAATCACACCTTACATTATGTTTTCGCGCGTCCTCGTCGCCAATCGTGGCGAAATCGCCCTTCGAATCATTCGGGCTTGTCGTGAGCTTGGGGTTGAATCCATCGCTGTTTATTCAGAGGCGGATATCGATTCGATGCATGTTCAATTGGCCGATGATTCGGTTTGTATTGGTCCTGGTCCCAGTAAGGAAAGTTACTTGAAGCCGGATCGCATTATCGCTGCTGCTGAGATAACCGGTGCTGATGCCATTCATCCGGGGTATGGATTTTTGTCGGAAAATGCCCGCTTTGCGGAGATTTGCGAAAGTTGCAATATAACATTCATCGGACCCTCGGCCGAGATCATCCGGACTATGGGTGACAAGAATACAGCTCGGGCGACCGCGACGGCGAATGGCGTTCCGGTGACTCCAGGTTCCGATGGGATTGTTGCGAATGCCGACGAGGGGCTTCAAGTTGCGAGAGAAGTGGGTTTTCCTGTCATGATTAAAGCCACTGCCGGAGGCGGTGGCCGTGGCATGCGTCCCGCAATGAACGAGGAGGAATTCATTGCGCAATTCCAGGCTGCTTCCAAGGAGGCCGAAGCCTGTTTTAACAATGGTGACTGTTATCTTGAGAAGTTGGTTCTCGATCCCCATCACATTGAGTTTCAGGTGCTGGTTGACAATCATGGCAATTATCTCCATCTGGGCGAGCGTGATTGCTCGATGCAGCGCCGGAACCAAAAGATCATCGAGGAATGTCCCAGCCCGCTGATTTCTCCTGAGATGCGGAAACGTATGGGAGATGCTTCGGTGCAATTGATCAAGTCTATCGAATACCGCAATGCGGGAACGATTGAATACCTCGTCAATGCCGACGCCACGGACTTTTATTTCATGGAGATGAACACCCGCATTCAGGTGGAGCATCCTGTGACCGAGGAGGTGATGGGCTGTGAATTGATCAAAGAACAGATCCGCATTGCTGCCGGGGAACCGGTTTCCGAACATGTTTTGGGTGTTGAGCCACGAGGTCATTCGATCGAGTGCCGGATTAATGCTGAAGATCCCTACAATAATTTCATGCCGAGCCCCGGGACGATTGATCTTTGGTATGCTCCAGGCGGGAAAGGGGTTCGTGTCGATACCCACGTTTATTCAGGGTATACCGTTCCTCCATACTATGACTCCATGATTGCAAAATTGATCGTGACCGCCTCCAGTCGAGAAGTTGCGATCGCCCGGATGAAGCGGGCTTTGTCCGAGTTTACGATCAGAGGTATTAAGACCACGATTCCCTTTCAGCAGGAGATCATCGACCATCCCGATTTTATTGCTGGGAAATATAATATTGGCTGGGTGGCGAATTACCTTAAGGAAAAGGAACTCGAGTGAGTGAGGTACTTCAAAAAGCGCTGCTCTACGGAATTTGTGACCTTGGCTACCTTGCGATGGAGCGGGCAGTGCCGGTTTCCAGAGAGCTACTGAAGGGTGGGGTTGGTATCCTTCAGCTACGGGCCAAGGGGCATGATCCGGAGGGATTGGTTTCATTGGCCAGAGAGTTGAAAATTCTTTGCGATGAATTTGGAGTCCCTTTTGTCGTCAATGATCACCTTGACGTGGCGAAGGCGTCCGCGGCTCACGGCCTCCATCTCGGGCAGGATGATGGTTCGATTTTGTCCGCGCGCGAAGAGCTGAAGGCGGGCGTGATGATTGGTCGTTCGACACATTCCCTTGAGCAGGCGAGGATCGCTTTGGGCGAAGGGGCTGACTATATTGGCTTTGGCCCCTTGTTCCCAACCCCAACCAAAAAAGGCCGTCCCGGGATAGGACTGGAAGATGTTTCCAGAATGGAGGCCGAAGTGGGTTTGCGTATCCCCGCCTTTTGTATCGGAGGGATCAAACCGGAAAACCTTCGTCAAGTTATGGGGGCGGGAGCGCGCCGCATCGTGATGGTGTCTCACCTCCTCTCTGCCGAGGATCCGGAAGCGGAAGCCAGAGGCATTCTCAAATCTCTCACCTAAAATATTCTATTATGAAAATACTCGTCGGCGGATCTGTCGCCATTGATAATGTCAAAACTCCCGTCGCAGATGAGAGTAATCTTCTCGGCGGATCTGCCAGTTATGCCGCTCTCGCTGCTGCTAAGCTTTCCGCGCCGGTGCATCTCCTCGGGATTATTGGAAATGATTTTCCGCAGGAGCACCTAGAAATGCTCGAGAGTCACGGAGTGGATCTCTCTGGGCTCGAGCGATCAGATCAACCCTCATTCACATGGACCGGGGAGTATCATGAAAACATGAACGACCGAACTACGCACAACGTGGCGATTAATGTTTTAGAGGATTGGCAGGTGAAGGTTCCCGCCGAGCTGGCGGACTCCCCGTTTGTCGTTCTTGCCAATATGGCTCCGATCAATCAATTGCAAATGCTGGAACAGTGCACGGCTGCCGAGAAGTTTGTTGTCGCTGATACCATGGATCTCTGGATCACGGTTGCAAATGAAGAATTGCACGAGGTCCTCAAGAAAATCGATCTCCTTGTGATTAACGAAGGGGAGGCGCGGGAATTTTCAGGGACGAATAATCTCATACTTGCCGGCGAGAGGCTTCTGGCAAAAGGCCCGCAGATTGTTGTCGTAAAGCTGGGAGAATTTGGAGCTCTGCTCTTTGGACCCGAAGGAGCCTTTTTTCGTTGTGGAGCCTGGCCGCTTCGAGAGTTGGCTGATCCAACCGGCGCGGGGGATACCTTTCTGGGAGGCTTGATTGGGAGTCTGGCTTCCGAGGGGGCTACGACTCCGACGTTCGATCAGCTCAAGCAGGCTGTCGTTAAAGGGTCGATTTTGGCATCATTTACCTGCGAGGATTTCTCCACAAAATCGCTTGAAGCAGCTGGGAAATCTCATTTTTCTGATCGACTGGCGAATTTCCAAGAGATTTCGCGTTGGTAGAGAGAGGTTCGCCGGCTTTGTAAACTAGGGTTCCACGCTACTTCCTTCAAATGTCTAAAATAGTTCGATTTTTTTCTGAGAAAGGCATTGACGACTGCCCCTCCTCAAAGGTAGCTTCCCTATGGATTGCCTGCGGAAACTCATCAACTTCGTGTTGATGGGCTTTCAACAACTAAACGAAAACGAAAACAAAAATGAAAATGAATACTCTGAAAGCCGCTGCCGTTGTTGGCCTTACGGCCCTCCTCGTCGGCAGTGCCGCTGCCCAAGAATCAAAGTCTAAGCCTGTTGGTTATGAGACGATCACTGTTCCTAACGGCTTCTCATACGCCGGTCTCCGTCTTCACGAAGCACCTGTTGCTTCAGGTGAGGTTGCCTCCGTTCCCGGCGGCGCAACGGTGACTGTTGCCGATGGTGTTGCTGATGCACTTGCCGATGGAACTTCCTATATTTTCGAAGTGACATCCGGTGATGCAGTTGGTGCTGTTGTGACTGTAGACAGCTTTGATGCCGATGCTGATACAATTACTCTTTCCGACGATCTCTCGGATAACTTTGCAGACGCAGACACTTTCACGATTCGCCCTGCTGCAACTCTTGCAACAGTCTTCGGTGCTGACAACAGCGCTGGCATTGATGCCGGTAGCGGTGGAACTGCTGGAGCCGATCAGATCTGGGTCCCTAATGCGACGGGTGGTTTTGATAAGTATTACTACGATGGCTTCAATACTAATTCGTTTACAGCGACATGGACTGATGGTGCCGATGGCTCCGCAGTCACAGCTGCAGACATAGCCATTATCTATACCGACGGTCTCATTATCCTCGGTGCTGGAACCGACAACAACACGTTTGTTGTATCTGGTTCGGTCAAGCTTACTGGAAGCAGCTTTGCTCTCGCCTCTGGATTCAACTACATCAGTTCAGTGTCTCCGGCCGGTGGAACATTAGCGTCCATGTTTGATCCTGTTGCTGTCAGCGGCCTTGTTTCCGGAAGCGGTGGAACTGCTGGAGCCGACCAAGTTTGGGTTCCTGCTGGCGGAGGTTTCGATAAATATTACTACGACTCGTTCAACACAAATACCTTTGGTGCGACTTGGACAAATAGTGACAATGGCGACGCAGTTGATGCCACAGCGGTATCTCTCGACGATGCAAGCGGCCTTGTGATCCTTAATCCAGGAGCCGACAAGCAGACTGCTGGTGGAGTTCCTGAGTTCTACAGCACTCTTTAAACCTGAGCGTATAAAAATCACTTCTAATTAATTCAAACTATGAAATTGAAAACAACACTACTGTTGGCCACTTCTGTCGCCGCAACACACGGGGCGACAACTGTGAGTCTCGCTAACTTTGCGGGTGCATCGAGCGGCCTGGCGATCGTCGACAACACCGGCACTCCGATTGCCAAAGCCGATTCCCTCCTTCAGGTCGGGACATTCAATCAAGCTTTTGCCGATAGTCTCGGTGGCTTGGATACTCTGACTTCTGATCAGGCTGTGATCGATGCCTTCACTGCTACGGGAGCAGGACGTGGAATGACCTTTGATGGTCTTTTCAACGGTTCTATCGAGTCTGACTCTGATGGTTCTCTTGGAGCTGCAGCAACGCCTCTCTATGCTCTGATCACCTTCACCCCAGCTGGTGCAGACCCGCAGGCAATGGTTCTTAACTTCGGGAATACATTCCCTGAGCAAAATGCCGTTGGTGCAGCATCAGTTGACTTGGGACGGAGTATTGCTCTTGGAGACGTCGTTTTCGGAAATACTGCTTCGACCGTACCTGTGATCATGGATTCATTCCCGCCACCTCTTCAGAACGACAACTTCAAGCAAGGTCTTACCTTCGACGTTGGTGACGCTATTCCTGAGCCATCCACCAGCCTTCTTGCTGGTCTTGCCGGACTTGCGCTTGCAGTTCGTCGCCGTCGATAGTTTTCGATAGCAGACACACTACAAGATCCGTTTTACTTTTTGTTTTCACGGCTGCTTCCAAAAGGAAGCAGCCGTTTTCTTTGTAGTTTTGAATCTATGTTTCGGAGATTTAGCTTGTCTGCCGGAGTTCAAACTCTGTTAGGACGCCGCACCTTTAGAATTATCGAGTGAAAGTAAAGTAGCTGCCTGAGGTTGCGCCAAAGCGCGGTGATGGTTCTTGAGTGGGAGATCGAACTCACGACATAAGGTTGGCAAGGCTGAATGACTTGAGCTTGAGGAAGAACATACGAGCTTCGACGACAGCGCAAACCAAGGGACGGTAAGAATCTTTCTCAATCCGGCCAAATTGCTAGCGGATGAAGCCAGCGTCGGATTTTGCATTGTGGGCGACAAATAGCGTATCATCAATAAACTGCCGGAGCCTATCAGCCATCTCGCTAAATTTCGGAGCATCCATAACCATCTCGTTGCTGGTGTCGGTAAGCTCTGTGATTTTCCTGGGAATTGATCGTTGCGGGTTCACGAGGGGGGTGAAAACGATCAACGATCTCGGAGCCCATCATTTTAACGACGCCAATCTCTGTGATTCGGTTGGGGAGCTAGCTTGGCCTCCGGTGGTCTCTACGGCGATGACCACATGCTCTTGATTGTCCTGGGATTCTCATTTGACACGCGTGACATCAGCCTCGAAGCGCTATGATTTGGGCAAGTTGATGGCGGCGAAGCTGATCTCCTTCGGCTTTGGTTTCCGTGAACGATACTTTGTCATCTCCCGCTTGGATCAGATCGAGATACCCACGGAGGTTATCGCCGGAGGAGGCGATGATTCGTTTCAAGGCTTTGTGGAGATGGCCCCGTGATCTCCCAACTTGGAAAGATCGCCAAAAGCTCCTGATCCCGTTGGCTCCAGAAAAAATGCGTTTGTTTTCCATAGTAATTTTGAAAACTATCTTAAATGACCTCTGATTGCCGTGCTTCCAGTTTTATCGAGACTGTATGCGAATGATCTCGTGCGAACCTACCATCCAGTAATCCGACAGGCCGGGAGTCGAATTCATTGGGAGCAGAATCATAGAGCCCATCCCCAAACTCACTAGCAACCAAGTGAACAGTTTTATGGAAGGCGAAAAAAACGGCCACAGAGATGGAAAATCGAATGGCAATGGCATACTTTGCGCTCAGTGAGAATTCAGTCGGCAAATTTTAGTAAGAGTGCGGTTCGATTGTCGGAGTGCCCACCCTCGGATCTTCCTGAATTCGCGTTCATTGGCCGTTCGAATGTTGGAAAGTCATCGCTCATTAATTTGCTCACAAAGCAGGAAGGATTGGCCCGTGTTTCCAAAACCCCTGGGCGGACTCGTGAAATCAATTTTTTCAAGATCAATGCCGCCTGGGGGCTGGTTGATCTTCCCGGGTATGGTTACGCCAAGGTTTCGAAATCCCAGCGCGACCAATTCAATGAATTTGTTTCCGAGTATTTACTCGAACGTGAAAACCTCTGTGGGGCTTTCGTGCTGATCGACTCGCGGCATACTCCTCAAAAAATTGATCTCGCATTTGTCTCATGGCTGATTGAGGCAGAGCTTCCTTTTGCGCTACTTTTTACCAAGACGGACAAAAGTAAACCAAAGGAAGTGAAAAAGAACGTCGGGTTGTTTCTTGAAGCGATGAAGGAGTTTAGTGACGGGGCCCCGGTTTTTATGGAAACGTCCGCAAGCACGGGCGATGGGCGTAAGGAGGTCCTCGGCTTTATTGAAGCCGCAATCGAGCGCTTCTAATCACCCCTTCCACATATAAGCTCCTTCCTCGATTTGAAAGGTGCTTGCGGCGATTTCGCTATCGAGCGTCGGTTTGAAAAACTCGGTCATGGCTTCGGTGCCATCGCGTTGCACCCAGCCGATTCGTTCCGGAAAGGAGGTCTTCAAGTTTACCTGCATGAGAAGTGATTTCACGACCCGCTTGAGAGCCCGAGGTTTGGGCGAAAGAGTTGCGACGTAGCGGCCCTGGGCCTGATTGGTCGAGGTGATTGTGAAGAGCTTCAACAAGCCATCGAAGGAGGCATCTTTTCCCATTCCGAGCGTAAGAAAGAGAGGTTTGACCGTCTTGTCCTCTGATGAAAGCCGCTCTCCAGTTTTTTTGAGTTCATCGAGGACCAGAACTTCTTTGCCGTTATAGATAATGGTCTGTTTTTTGGGCTTCCCCAGCTCCCAGCGAAAAGCTTTGCCTGGAATAAGCCAGAGCTTGCCCATTGTTTTGATTTCATGAGTGAGGGCCGGAACTTTTTTGGTCTGTCGGAAAACGACGATGACTGATTTGTGTTCAGCTTGTTTCTCCAAGGCGGCCTTGAGTGGAGCGGTTTCGTCGGCAAAAAGTCCGAGGGGGAGAATCAGGAGCAGGAGGCCGATGCGGATCATGAGAGTAAGATCGATGGTTTTGAGAGTTTCTCAATCTTGGAAGTCGATATTTCAAGAGGATCAGTCAGTCTCCCGCCGTGCTTCGCTCGATTCGAACGATTCTCATTGTTGCTTTGATTCTGATGGTTTCCATCATGGGCTTCCGACGGTTGAGCTTCGCGACTGATATTTTGGAAATTCTTCCGCCGGGCATTCCGGAAGTCGAAGCCTTGCGGGTTTTTCGCGAGCACTTCGACGATGATCACAAGGTCATTCTTCTTCTCCGTCACGAGGAGGAGATCTTTGAAGAGGATGCGGCCGAGTTTGCCTCGTTTCTTGAAGAAAGAATTCAAAGTGGCCGAGTCGAGTATCGATCCCGGTTCGAAGATGATCCCAAGAGTTTCGCGCAAAGTCTGGCCCGGATGTGGGCCGATGCTGATCCCAGGGAAGCCAAGTTCCTCGCTGATCGACTCACAGATCCCAAGGCCCTTGAAAGCCTCCTGCAAGAGAGTAAAAGAAAGATTGAGCTCTCACTGGATCAAGGCGAAGCGACCATGGCGGCATACGATCCGTTGGGCTTTCTTGCTCATCCAGCAATGACGCAGCTTAGGGGCAATAACTTCAGTTACCAAAGCGAAGATGGTAAGCTTTGGCTTATTATGATTGCCAAGACAGATTTGGGCCTTGGTTATCAGCAGCACGTGGATTGGGTCACACAAATCCGGGCGGCGGCTGACGAATGGGAAGAAGAGGGCTTTTCCTACCGGCTCACTGGAGGGCCGGTTTACAGTGCCGAGGTTGGAGCCGGGATGGAGAAGGATATGTCGGGGACCATTGCAATGACTTCAATCATTGTGGGGCTCTTATTTTTACTGGTTCAGCGGAGTCCGGTTCAATTAGGGTTCTTGGCCGTAATCTTGGGCCTTGTTTTCCTGATCACCTTGGGACTGGCGGGATGGATCTTCGGGGCACTCAACCTTGTGAGTGTTGGGTTTGCCGCTATTCTTCTCGGGCTGGTGATTGATTACGGAGTGGTCATCGCCCGTGAATCTTCACCGGGGCAACGGGCATCAAGCCTGCGTCGTGAGATGGCTCCGGGAATTCTGTGGGCGGCTTTGACCACGGCGGTTGTTTTTGGTCTTTTGACACTGAGCTCCTTCAAAGGTGTTCAGCAGCTGGGGGGGCTGATTTTGATAGGTCTGGTGACGGGAGCGATTGTCTGCCTCTGGATCATGCCGTGGGCCTTGGAGAGGTTCCCGCAAAAGACTTCCGCCAGTTTGTTAAGCCCCCCCTTTTTGAGGGCAAAGGCCGGCTCATTACTTTTAGCCATTTGTCTGATTGGCTCGGCGGTTAGTTTTGGTGTGAAGGGTATGCCCGGCATTAGCTTCAATATTTCCATGGTTGAGCCGGAAGTCAGTGAAGCCGCGCAGACCTTTGAAACGATTCAGGAATTTTATCCAGCTTGGTCGAAAAAAAATCTCTCCATCCTTGCCAAAGGTGATTCGGTCGAAGAAGTACGAGATTCACTGGAATTCGCTGAAGAGAAAATCAAAGAACTGACGGAGGAAGGAATCCTGGTCCGTTCCGAGTGGCCGGTGAAGGTGCTTCCCAATCTTGATGCGAGGTTGGTAAACGCCGATATGTGGAGAGGGGTTTCAGACCGATCGGATCAGATTTTGAAACAGCTTGAGAAGGCCGGCTTTAGTGAAAAAGGCCGGGCACTCGACAAGCTGGTTCTAGGTTACCTTGCGAAGACTCCGGGGGAGCTTGATTCATTTGCCAGGATGTTTTTCCACGAAAAGGGATACTTTTCGGGGAGAGTGCAGTTGAAGGACGAGGTGTCGGAAGAAAGCGCAATGGAGCTTGCTGTCCTCAATGACAAGGGGGTGACGGTTTCGGGGTGGAAGTTGTTGGAGTTGGTTCTGTTGCCGAGGGTGAAGAAGGATATCTATTTTCTTTTTATCCCGATCACCTTGGTATTGCTAGGGGCATTGATTGTCGTCTTCCGTTCGTGGAAGGATGCACTCTTAACGGCGGGCATTCTTATTGTCGTTCTCATCCTGATCAATGCGTTCGTTGTGGTCAGCGGGCGGAGGTGGAATTTTCTTAGCAGCATGGCCATTCCTTTGATTGTTGGGACGGGGATCGACTATAGTATCCACTTGATCTTCGCGCTCAGACGGAGTGGCGGAGATTTGACCAAAGTCTGGAACGGGGTGGGCAAGGCAATTTGCTTTTGCGGGCTCTCTACGGTTGTGGGCTTTGGATCACTGGCACTGGCCTCCAATCAGACGCTGCAGACTATGGGAGTTCTTTGTGGAACTGGGGTTTTCTTGACGATGAGCCTAAGTGTACTCGTCGTGCCCGGCCTCTGGCATTTTTGTCATCGACGCAGGTAGAGGATTGGACGATGTCGGGTTTTCGGCAAGCGGGGCAGGGTGTGTGAGTAGATAACGTGCCTCCTGAAAGAGCCACTTGCGGCCGTAGTGACCTTTTGCGATCTTCTTACCAGCGATGATTGAGAATCGTCGATTGTAGAAGGTCATAAACTTTGCAAATAATCCTCCAATAGGCCCGTGATAGGGGCGATTTTGGGAGAAACTCCGACCCTCTTTCGCGCTTCGGTGGGACATCGCGATTTCTTTGCGCCCCCGATTTTAAGAGTTTTTGATCTACGTCTCATTGGATGGTTGGGGAGGGGATACGACGCGGGAGCAACTGATGCGAACACAGTGATTCAAAAATAAATGGATCCCTACAAAAGGGATCCATTGTCTTGGCTCACGAAGTCACTCCGTGTCGCCCCCGAGGGGATCTTAAAGTTACTCCAAGCTGACCGCGAGTCGGTAGTAGATCTCGGAGCCTGATGACGCTGGAATGTCGCTGAGTAAGTTGGCCGTGAAGGTGCCATCAGGATTCTGTGTCGGATTACCATCTGGAGTGAGGTCTCCGGCGGCTTCCCAGATCAGGAGGTCAGTTGATTTTTCGACCCGATAGCTCACTTGTCCACCGTCAATCCGTTGACGATGAGTGAAGCCGATTGTGCCGTTGGCGTTTGTGATGGTAGGAGCGACTTGTGAATTCAAATCTCGGCCAAGGGCGTAAGCCAACAGATTGCTCATTCCGGTATTTCCATATTCAGTATCAGGATCGGCAAATCCGTTTGCGATCATCCAAGAGGTGAAATCAGCGCTGGAGTTGATCAGCATCGCGTAGTCAAAACTTGCTTCCAGGGATTGCTCGGTCTCGGTGCTTGCAAAGACCCCTCCGGTGCTAAAGGTGGTGCCCTCTGGTAGGGTGAGTTGATTGATTTGGGTAAAGGATCCATCTTGTAACCAGTGAAAGCTGAGGAGGTTTCCTTTTTTCTCCATCCGAATGACAGCGAGATCGCTTTCGAGGGCCGGAGTGGTGGTAAGCGACTCTGAATTGCCCGAGGGGTTGACCCGCAGGGAGGCAATACTGTCGCCATCTTTAAATCCGATTCCGTAGCGGAAGGAGTTTCCGCCTTGGTCAGCCTCTACCAAGAGACCGGTGTAAAACTGGCCAAATTGAACTTTTTCCAGTTTGACCTCGGTTTGAAGAACCCAGTCACCGTCCGGGAGTGCTCTCCGGATCCATGGATGGAGGACGTCCTCGAGATTTGGTTGTCCCATGCTGACGGCATTGGCGGCAATATCGACTCGTGCTCCGAAGACGAGGTCACTACTCCCCGCGCTCTGGTTGTGGACCTCGGCAGCGAAGAGATTGGTTCCTTCCACCATTGAGCCTGAGACATCGAGAATGAGGACGCTCTCTTCAACCACGTCCTCCGCAGCAAGTCGGTCGCCGGGCGTGTTTGAATCAATGGCGCCATTGGGGAGCCTCACCGAACCCAGAACTTGACCATTCAGATAATAGCGAACGCCGTCATCAACGATGTGGTCGATGTAGAGTTTCGCTCCGATTGGGTCACCTGTGAACTCGAACTCTGTTCTGAAATAGTAGGTGATGAGTCCCGCGTTTCTGGCGCGCCGGAGAGTGCTGGTCTGGAGGCCTGGGGCTGGAAGGCCGGTTTCATTGAAGCCCAGGAATCCTGGTCCGGATAACCAAGAGTTGTCATCAAACGCAGTTTGGGCGAATATTCCGGTGAGGTCTTGATTGGAGTCGTCATACTTCCAGGTGGAGCCGAAATTGAGGTAATTGACCGGTGGAGGAAGAACGGGTTGGGGAAGTCCAAGGGGCGCTTGGCTAACAGGAATATTAATGGTGAGCCGGCCCTCTTGGTCTTGCAATGAGTAGTGCGGAGTGCTGGAGGAATTCTCGTGCTTCTCCGCTTTGAAGTTGGTCCAGAAGTCTTCAAGAGCCGGATTACCAAAGTTGGAGAAGTCACTCTCGATATGGACTGAAACTCCAATCGTGCGAGTGCTCGTATTGGCATTGGGGTCACTCACATTTACGGTGATGACATAAAAGCCGGGCTGGGTGAAAGTAGCTGTGACCATCTTGTCGCCCGCCATGAGGCTTGAACCTGACTCGGGGGTGATTTGCCAATTGAAGGTCAGATCATCTCCGTCAGGGTCGGAGCTTTCGGTCGCATCCAACACAAATGATCCTCCAAGAGGAAGATTCAGCGACTTGGGAGCGGAATCGAGAACAATGACCGGTGGGGCATTGTCCGTTTTGGTGATCGTGAATTGAGCCTGCTCAACGACAATGCCGTCGTGATCAACCCCTTCAACATCAAGGGTGTTGGCTCCTTCCTTCAAAACGATGCCGCTCATTTCCCAGGCGGTTTTGGAAAGCCAAGTGAGACTTGTGTTTTCTTGCCCAGCTATGCGGATGGCGAAGACGGTGGGAGGTGAGCTGCCATTGAGGGTAATGATGTCATCGCTGGTAGCGGTGGGTGGCGTGGTGACGACGAAAGTAGTGTTAGCCACCGTGCTCGTGATGAAGTTTCGGGCGGTGTTTTCCCGAGAGTTGAACCAGTTGGTGTAGTGAGAGATGGGCATGGTAATCCCACTTCCTGAGACAGAATTGGATTCGGCCTGCATCCAGGCCTGGGTCCGGGCAGAACCTTTGGTGTGTTCGTCGAGGAGCTTCGTCATGTAGTAATTCATCTGACGTCGCACAAAGGGGCGGGCGAAGTATTTGCTCACTCCAGAGCGTCCACCGAGAATAGCCTGAGTGGTGTTCTGAAAGACCCGGTCACCATCCCAATGAAGGAGCATCCATCCATCGCCATCTTTGGGGCGGAAAAAGTATGCGTTCTTTCCACGATTCACCGTGAGGGTATCCCAGTCAGCGTCATAGCCGCGAACGGTGGCATTGAGGGCCAGCATGTCGGCATTGGCGACGCGGTTGAGCGTCGTCTCATCAGTCTTGTCTTCATCGAGAAGACGAGTCAGTTCGATAAAGCTTCCGAAGTCATAGTCGGATTCGCGGGAGCGCATGATCCACTCGCTATGGTAGGCGATGGGGTTTTCGGTGTCTTTGTACGACCAGTCGGCATTGCGGCTCTGACGGCTGTCGCCATTGTCGCTGGTGAAGCGCCACTCGTCGTCAATTCTAAGAAGAGTGCCCTGGTTTCCGTTGGCGAAGTTCCGATTCAGAAAATCATTTGAGATGGGCTCATGATTTTCGCGAAGCTTGAAAGTGTCAGCATTGATGACCGAATGGACAAACTCCATCTCATTGATGGGGTGGCCCAGTTGATAGAGGAAGTAGCGAGCGATGCGGTCGTCGTAGTAGCGGGGGGTTCCACTTCCCTCGGAGGTTCCCGAGGCGTCGATCACGCTGCGGCGGCGTCCGCGGAAAAGGCGGTCGCCGGGGAGCTTCCACTTTCCGTGAGCGAGATTGGAATTGGTGGCACGGGTGAAAGGACTCCCGCTTTTCCGGATTTCGGCGTTGTAGTAAATTTCGCTCTCGTTAGCGATGAAGGTGGCATTGAAGAAGTGATTCGACATCCGTGGGAAATTGTAGGCGAAGGTTGCGCCGCCGCCGATGGAGGTATTGAGAGCCTGTCGATCGTAGGTTGAAACGATGAAGCGCTCACGGAGGAGTTTACTGGGCATGGTCCGGTTATCGACAACCCACATCGCGGGGCGGTCGGCACCATAGCGGGGTTGGGCCGTTGCAACAGCGCCAGCCTTTGCTTCGACGTAGAATTGGGTGACGTTTTTCTGGGAGGTGTATTGGTTCACCGTGGCACTATAGAGTCCGGTGCCATCGTCAGTCATGGAGACGCGATTCCAAGTGCCATTGCCATTGGTGTTGTCGAGACGGTGAACGAGCTCCACGGAGGTTAGAGCGGCGGCGGAATCAATGCGCGCCGATACCGTGACGGCTTGGCCGGTGCTGGGAACGGCAGGGCTGTGAATGACGCCAGTGACAGTGGGTGCCGCAGTTGTGATTGCGGCTGAGTTTGCAGCACCGGGAGTTCCGAGGTCTTCTGGAATGGGAAGGAGGAAACTGGTGCCGAAGCCATGATCGAGTGTTTGAAAAATGATTCGTGATTTTCCGCTCACCCAGCGTCCGTCAAAGGAGAGGGTATAGCTTTGCCCAACGATCGGACTGGTGTCGAAATCGACTTCGCCCCGGTTGGCTTTGTTGTCGCCGTGACCATCTGCAATGAGGTTGAGCTTGCCGGCATTCATGAAGCTGGCCCAATGGGTTCCTTGTGTGACCCAGCCCGAGCTACTTGCGGTATTAGGGGACATGACGTTGGGGGTCTTGAGGAGGTTGGCGCCTGCATTGTCCCGTTTGACGGAAATGTTTTTTAGGATGACGTGCGAGTCGCCAACCAGATGGGCATGGAGTTCTTGCCCCGAGGAGAGTGGGAGCCATTTTGAACGCACAAATTCGGAGGTGTAGGTGAAAGTCTGCATCGTGGACTTTTCGCTTTCAGCACTATCACCCCATGCCGTGGCCACGTTGTTGTCCATGTCGGGGTGGCGGAGTTCCATGCTGCTGCCATCGCCGTCAGCGAGGTTTGGCCAATCACCTTCGGGAAGGTAATCGACTTCATCGACCATGTTTCCGTTTTGATCTTCAATGCGGATGAGTTCACCGCGATCCCGCAAGCCACCCTTCCAATCACCGATTGCCAGAATGGCTCCGTGGGCAGCGGTAAGGTAGCCAACATCGGCTGCGATCACGAGGTAGTCACCCGATGCGAGGGTCGTGCCGGTTGGAAAGTCAAAGCTCACTCCGTCGGCGATTTTCCAGCCGGTAAGATCCACGCTCTCAGGTCCGCGGTTGTAGAGTTCAATGTATTCCCCGGTCCCTTGATCCGAGGGGGTGTCGTACATGATCTCGTTGATTACGATGGAGGTCTGACGGGTCGAAGGATCGTTGGGGGCATCTTTGGTATGTCCCATTCCTCCAAACCATTCCTTGCCAACTGGATAAGACTGGAATCCCTCCTCGCCTCGGTCGCGGTCCAAACGCGCAGCATCGACGACAGTGCTGCCATGAATGAGGAAGATGTCTACGTCTCCATTTTCATCAGTGGGAAAAGTGACAGGGAAACTGACATAGCCTCCGGAAGGAATGCTTCCGGCAAGATCCACTGCGTCAGTGAGGGAGCGGGTGGACGAGAGTTTGAAGGCTGCTACAGATACGGAAGAATTTCCGGGAGCATGGAGTTCGATCCAATCGACATTGCCATCGATCCCGAAGTGAATTTCGCTGATGTTGAGATTTGGCAGGGCGCCGGAGGGTGGCGCGGTCGAGGTGATGCTGATATTTGCACCGAAAGCGATGTCCGAGCTGCCGGCTCTCAGGTTGTGGACCTCGACGGCGAGGACATTCATCCCTGTCTGGAGGGCAGCACTGATGTCGGAGCCGGAAGCGATTTCGGCCAGATCGTCCCATTCGCGGCCGCCGCTCGCTGGGGTATCGTAGTTGATCTCACCGGCCGGCATGTTGAAGCGGGTGATCTCTTGGCCGTTGAGGTAGACGACGATGCCGTCGTCCACGTGGGAATCAATGTCGATCGTAGCGCTGGAAAACAAATGGTTGAATTGAAAATCCTGACGCAAGTAGTAGGTGGTCCGTCCACCGGTAGTCCATGGCGAACCAAATAGGTCAACATGATTTTTTCCGAAAGGACCTGGGCCTTCAAGCCAGCCACCGTCATCAAATTCAGGCTCACGCCAGGTGGTGCCGCGGTCGATGTTGGACTCGTTCTGATCGTATTTCCATGCCGATGTGGTCTGTGCAATCTGCGTAGTGGTGGTCGGCAGGTCGTCTTCGCTGGCAGGAGCTCTGCCCGGCGTGCCACCAGGCGCTGCGCTGCTCATCCAGTTGCGCCACTCGCCCTGCTCGAGATTGTTGTTGATCCGTGTCAGTGTGTGCCCGGTCCCGTCCGCCGCCGCCGGCCATTTACCGCCGTCATTATAATTAACAGTGGTCATGACCACGCCGTTTTTATCGTTTAGGGTGACAGTTTCGCCCGAGTTTGACAGGGATCCGGTATACGGACCAAAGATTCGAGTTGTGGCGGGAATATCAGGATAAGCGGCACGCAGGGTCGCGGCATCGACCGGAGAAACCAGAATGGTTTCAAATTGCTTAAAGATATGGGCGTCGGTGTCGCCGGAGTTGAAATCAGGAAAGGTGTAGTCAATTCCGTCGGAGAAATACCACTGTCCCATGTCGAATGGAGTGCCGGTGTTGTTTGCCACCTCGAGAAAGTCGGGTTGCCCGACTTGGGCATTGTAGTGAATCTCGGTGAAAATGACTTGCTCTGCGGTTGTAGTTTGAGTGCCCAGAAGGGTGCTCAAACAGAGAGAAAGAAGAACCTTGGTTCCGGGGAATTGTTTGTTTTTCATAGCGTGTTCGCGAAAAGAGCGAGCAATCGTTGGCGACTGCCGATTAAATACCCTAACAAATCAATCTGCCCCACAAAAAGGCCAAAGTCCGATTGTTCGGCAGTTGGACGAGGAATTGGGAATCGCGCAGGATTTCAGGCAGTCTTCGACAAATGACCGGTGAATTCCAATCGATCGGCCTCGAGCAGTTTGTCTGATGTGACAAAGTCGCCCAAGATAATCGGGGCATCGATCAATGGGTCGGAATTTAAAAAATTATTCTCCTGCCAAAGCGGGATCAGTTCCGATGGTTCCGATTAGAGACGCCCGGAATTCAGCCGTTCCCACCTTGGTTTGTGTGGCTTTGGCTTGCTCAAGTTTTTCATGGATACCAAGGCGGGAGATTTCGCTCTCGTGTGAGACTTTGTTCAAGAAGTCGTCCAAGGCAGTGATCTTACGCGCGATGAGTTTTTGTTCGACGGCGACCTTGGCCTCGAGGCGGGCTTGATACCAATCGGAAGCAAGGACGGTTTTGCGATCAAAGAGTCCCCGGATTTCCGGATCGGTGATTGTTTTTCCTTCGAAGTTGCCTTCGACCATGATGTGGAGGAGAGCTTTGAGTGGAGGACAAGCGACGTCAATGGAGCCGTCTTTGAAGTAGTTTTCGGCAATGCGTTTTTGTGTTTCAACAATGTTGTCGATGCCATCGAGGTAGTCTTCCTCCGATTGTTCCTCGGGGCGAAGCATGTCGCTCGTGAACACGGTGCCGGGGGCAGAGAACATGCGGCCGAAGAAGGTGCCAACGAAGTTCTCGTTGATGCGATAACCCAAACGGCTGGCATGAATGGTGCGACCGCTTTTCTCAAAATCATCGATCTTTTCGAGGAAGCCATTTTCGATGAGAAACTTGGGGTCGCGTTCGTTGATAAACATGCGTGACCAGATTTCGGGAACAAGAAGTGAGATGTCGTGCTCGAAGCGGTATTTTCGTCCAATGTGACCTGCTGCGGAAGAGAAGCCGTGATCGGTGGTGAGGATGTAACTTACGAGAGCGGCATTGAGATCGTAAATGGGGAGTAGGGCGTTGAAGGGGCCTTTGGTGAGGGCTCCTTCGGATCCGGCACCGGTGGTCGAGGGGCTCTTGCCTGTCAGCGAGGCGATGAAGTCCATGAAGAGCTCGGGGAGTTCTTGATAGTGGATGGGGGCATAGACTGCGAGCGAGCGGATGCCAGGCTCGGCGGGGTTGTTTCGACGTCCAAGGAGGACCGAGTTGACCGGCATGGGAACGGGAGCGTCCTGGGAAAGGCGTCGGTAAAAGCGGGACCCGGTCTCAGCGATATAGAGACTGCGTGGGTCTTCCAGGTCGGGGCGGTTTTGGAGGTAGCGGGGATTTTTGGTCGGCTTGCCATCGACGATGCGGGGGAGGTGCGTGGAGATGACGTAGTCGGGCGATGCGGCTTCAAGATAGTCGTTGAACATGTTCTGCATCGGCCTGGTAAAGTGCTCGAAGCGGATGGCGTCTTTCTTCATTTCCTCGGCGTCGGACCGGGGGATGGGCTCGTAGTTGGAGAAAAAGGTGCCTTTGTGGCTGAAGTCGAGCTCGGCCTGCTTGTCATAGCCTCGCACGATGGCGTCGTCAGGTCGCTGGAAGAGGCGATACTCGCAGTTCTTGGCAAACTTGAGCGAGGGGTTCACGATGTCGGGGTGGAGCCCGTCGACCTGGTTCGCAGGGATGACGGTGGACGCGGTGATGTCGTCCTCGGTTTGAATCTTCTTTGCGGGAGAGAAATCCTTCCGCAGGCCAAAAGTCCGCCAGGTTCCGTCTTCGGCGAAGCCGACGCGGAGGTATTGTGTGACGAGGCGCTGGCGATGGTAGATGAGTTCGTTACCGGGGCGACCATTGATGAGATCGACGCTGAAACGGGAGGCCCAGTCCGCATCGTTTTCCCAATCGGGCTTGTAGAGTCGCTTGATGACAAAGACGAGGTCCCGGACGGAGCGAGGGATGGAGGCGAGCCACCCATTGTATTCCTCGGTGTAGGCCGAGTGCTGCGTGAAAAGTCGAATGACCGAACCGAGTGAACGTGTCGTGCAGAGGAGAGGCCGACTTTTTTTGCCGGGTTCGTTGGGGCTTTCGTAACGATCACCGTAGTCGCGATGGACGAGTTGGAGGGCGGCTTTAAAGTCCTTCTTGAAATTCTTCACGATGACCGGACCGGAGATCATGGCATCCGAGAGGGACTTTGAGATCTCCGATTTCCCGCCGCCGGAAACGGTGCAGGGTTTGTGGCAGAAGGTTCCTTCGGCATTGGTTCCGATGAGGCGCCAGCGTTGGCCTTCGGAGGGCTTCACCATTTCAACCTTATAACCGGAGGGGAGGATGTAGGTGATGCCGGGGCGGAGGGGGATTTTTTGATCGTTCCAGGTGATCGATTGGTCGTCGAGTTGGATGCGGACGTTTTCGGGAAGGTAGAAAATATCGCGATGAATTTTATCGATGCCGTAGCCCTCAGGCTTCAGGTCCATGAGTTCGCCGTATCGTTTCACGACGTTTTTGAAACGGTGGTGAACGTCGCACTTGAATTCGCTTAGGGCGAAATCTTCACCAAGGTCCGCGCCGGGAAAGGCGATGGCTCCTCCGGCGTGCTCTTCCTCGGCATTTCCGAGAAGATTGGAGGCGTAGCTGAGCTGGGTTTTGACCTCCTTTTTACAGTATCCGTAGTAGTTGTCAGCAATGAGAGTGACAATGGTGCCGCTGGTATCGCGCGAGGTGATTTTGAAGGCCGAGCCGTCGTTGTAGAGTTCGTCTTCGGATTCCCAGCACATGCCATCATGCTTTTGCCGGTCGGTGGCTTCCGAGATGTGAGGGAGGCCGAGGTCCTTCTTTTTTAACTTTGTGAGTTGGGGAGCGAGGATGACGCATCCAGTGTGGCCAGTCCAATGTTCGGTATCGAGGCGGGAGTCATTTTCGGGAAGGTAGGGGTCACCACCATTGCCAAAAATGCTCTCCACAAAATCGAGATTGGAGACGAGATTGCCGGGGGCAAAGAAGCGGATTTCCATGCGCTTCTCCTCTGAAACGCCGGGTATGGCAGGGCAGACAATGGGACGAAGAAGGAGGGAGACAAAGACCTTGGCCGGAGTTTCGCTATTGCCGGTAAAGGGGAGGACCATGATGTCCTCGGGCGGGGTGAGGGCCGCTTTGAGGAGTCCCGCAAAGGTTTGCAAGGGGACTTCTTTTTTGTCGGCGGGAACCGGAAGCCCGCCTTCGGCAACGTGGAAGACTCCTTTGGTGGTTCGGCGGTCGGAAGCGGGATTGTGACAGACCCCTTGATTGACGCGATAGGAGCTCAAGATGGAGGACTTGAAGACATCCTGATCGGGAGGAAGCGAGAGCATGCGGCCGATACCATGCCGTTCCAGAACGAGGGCTCCGGCAGGCACGAGTGCGGAAGATTCGGTATCGCCGAGGGTTTGGGCGAGATAGTCGTGAATGGCCTGATCGACCGGGCAAAGGTAGTCGGAAAGGAGCCGGGTTTTTTCCTGGAAAGAGGCAATGAGTGAACGCCCGAGGTCGAGGAAGGGGTAGTCGTCTTCCTCGCCCACGATATGGTGGCCTCGTGCCGCAAGCTTCAGGTTGACGAACTCCCGGAGGCGTTCTTCCTCGTCGGGGGAGGCAATGGCGGGGCCGTTTTTGGTAAATCCGATGGTGTCCTTGAGGCGGTGTGGCATGAGTGTGGTGCAAGAAGAGCAGTTCAGGTGCCACGATACCTTCTGAGGCGGGATCAATGAAGGTTCATTTTTTGCAATACGGGAGCTCGTGTGGCAGCCAATTTAACGAAGAGTTTATTTTTTTCGAAATCTTCCAGCCTGGATTGCCGTTGAAATCTACTGGAGTGAAGTCCGCGGGATCGGCAGCTCCGATGTAGGATGATCCGAATGGAACGATCGGAGAGGAAGGTGTTGTGGACGATGTTTCCACAGCTGCCGTTGACGTGTCCCCGTTCTTTGAGCCAACTCTTATGAGAGGTTAGTCGGGGTTGAGTTATCGCGGTGCTTAGGAGCAAAGGCCGGAGGCCCCAGCGGCGGTGGGTGGCAGAATATCGATAGAGCTGAGTTGATTCCAGGTTCTCGTTCGAACAGGGCGGCAGTTCCGGGCATGTCCGGAATATAGAGACGAGACTTGAGATCTCGGGGGGCGAATCCGGATATGGACTTTGTGGGAACCGAGGCCACCTGCTTGGGCTGAGTCAGATGGCTGACCTATGCTGCGAGCTCCTTTCTGCTTCTTTAGGGCTCGGAGGGATGGTTCCTGGAACTGGAGCCTGCAGAGAGTTAGTGATTTGTTCACCCTTGATTGAACCAAGTCATCGAATACAAGTTGGAATGTTCAAAATTGGAGGTGTCCCCGAGCAACTTAATGCCTACGCCCAGTGTGCCATTGGAATGAAGGAAGTGCAGGGAGAGTTTCGGTCATTGACAGGGGGCTTGCCTCCCGAGGGTTTGGAATTTGAGTGGCCTCAGTATGAGGGCCAATCCTTGAGTCTTCTCGCTACGATTTATTTGGAGGAGCTGCCGATTCTCCACGATTGGCTCCCCCGAGACGGGGTCCTGCTCTTCTTCTACGATTTTAAAAACGAACCGTGGGGTGACGATCCCTCCGAGGTGGAAGGCTGGAGGGTCTTGTGGGTCGCCGATACCCCAGGAGGCGACACAGGTGTTTCCGAGCGGCCTGAAAATTTGAATGATGGATTTGTCTTTAAAGCCCGACCTCTCCGTTTTGGGAAAGTAGAGACCCTTCCTTTTATGGATCATCCTTTGTTTGAAGAGGTGGAATTATCCGATGATTTGATGGAGGAGTTGGAATCGGGACCCGAAGATGACGAGGGAGGAGCTTCGTGCGGGCATATTGGGGGGTATTCCGGGGCTGCCGATGGAGCGTTGTATGCGTTCAGATGTCGTGAGCAGATTAACGGGGAGGATCCGATGCGGGCAGACGAGGCGAACTTGGAAGAAATCCAGGCCGCTGAGAGCGAGATGTGTTTGCTCTTTGAATACGAGATGGATGAAAGGGAAGCTGAAGAAGCTCCGGAGATTTTCGGTAGCAGGAACTTTTCTTTTTGGGCGCACAAGGCGGATGTGCGGCAGCAGGATTTCTCCAAGGTGTGGCTCCGTTTGGAGGCCGACTAAGAAACGGAGCTAAGTTACTTGAGTTGTCTCTTTCGATTTTGTCTCAGAGACAACAAACGGCCAGCTCATGCGCTTTTTACGTGATCGGACTTTTTCGGCGGTTTCTTCGATGCCCTCGGTGAGGGGGGGCGGCTGTGAGGTGGAAGGTTCCATCTGAATTGCGGGAAGAATACCATTTGTCAGTGATTTCGCAATCATCTGGAAAGGGAGTGGTGGCGTTTCGCCACTTGGCTTGAAGGCTTGGTTGAGAAGCGGAGGTCCGGTCCCAGCGACTCCTTTCCTTTAATCTCCAGACTTCAGCACCTTGATGAAGGCGTCTTGGGGGATGTTGACTTTGCCGAAGGCTTTCATTTTGGCCTTACCCTTTTTCTGCTTCTCGAGGAGTTTGCGCTTTCGGGAGATGTCGCCTCCGTAGCATTTGGCGGTGACGTTTTTGCGCATCGCGGAGATAGTTTCTCTCGCGATGATGTTTCCGCCGATGGCGGCCTGGATAGCAACGACGAACATTTGGGTGGGGATGACTTCCTTGAGCTTGGCGGCGAGTTCGCGGCCTCGGCCGACGGCTTTGTCGCGGTGGACGATGGTCGAGAAGGCTTCGACGGGTTCGCCTG
>Ga0308008_1000229_pt1 | contig 25401 bp, 46 predicted proteins | sample Neamet125_FD_203140 | JGI IMG/M metagenome (GOLD analysis project Ga0308008, IMG submission 203140) | Marine microbial communities from water near the shore, Antarctic Ocean - #125 | ecosystem: Environmental > Aquatic > Marine > Unclassified | place: Southern Ocean | collected 2014-07-24
TAAATTGACTTCCGATTTGAACGGGGGTGGGATTATCATCCACGCAGGGGATATTATGAATAGTGGGTACCAAAAGAAAGACATCACTTCGTTTTTACAATGGTATGGAGGGTTAGGATACGATGAATCTATATTCATCGCTGGAAACCACGACAAAATGTTTGAACATGACCCTGATGGGGTGAAAGAACTTTTGAGTGAATATGACGTAACTTATCTACAGGACAGTATGGTCATGGTGGACGGTATTAAGATATACGGGAGTCCATGGCAACCCGAATTCTATAATTGGGCTTTCAACCTACCATTAGGAGGAAAAGAAATTGGGGAGAAGTGGGATAAGATACCAACGGACACCGGAATCTTAGTAACTCATGGGCCACCTCAAGGAATCTTAGATGTGAGTGGACCACCACATATCAGTATGGGCTTAGGATGTTCACTTTTAAAGTTGAAGGTGGACGAGATTAAACCTAAAATCCACATATTTGGACATATTCACGGAAGTTACGGTTATAAATTCATAAATGGGACGCACTTCTTTAATGCGTCGGTTCTGAACGAATCATATGAATACACAAACAAACCAATCGTATTTGAATGGGATGAGGTTACAAATGAAATTAATTTTATAAAATAAAGAAATGATGAATATATTAAACAGTATTAAATACTTTGTTGGTGGGTTTGAGTGGATGAGAACATATAACTCACCGTTCAGGGGTCCAGTACCGAAGTTTTATATAGGTAAAGTTACCTTAGGAGTCCCTTATTTTCTCCCTAGACGATGGGTGAATGTTACGGAACCTGAAGCCAGAATAAAGGCTCAGGAGAGGTTTGATAAGAGAGCGGATTTTATTAGAAATAATCCTAAATCTAACCAAGTAACTATCCCTTTCGATGTATTACTTGGTGAGCAAATGAGATATAAAAAATCAGTACCTAAAAAAATAGGATTTGATTTTGTGTCGTTAGGGTGGAAAACAAAATTTGACGAATATAGGTTTGAATGGTCACCTATGTGGTCGTTCGTTTTCTTTAAGTGGCAAATTGCGGTGACATTTGTTACCCCTAAGATAGACCACTATTGGGAGTGTTGGTTACAGTATCGTTATAGAACGAATAAATCTAACACCACACAGGAAAGATTGGAACAAGCGAGAAAAGACTTCCCATGTGAATGGACAACTCACTATGATGGGGTGAAAGAGTCGGTATGTTATTGGGATAAGATATTGAAGAAAAAATGGTTATAAATGGGTTTTCCCATGGTCAGTAACCATTTTTTCTTTATCTTTGTATTATATTAAACGAATATTATGAAAAAATTACTTTGGTTAGACGATATTAGAGACCCATTCGTGGGAGATTGGTTGAAGCAATATGCACCTCAATTCGCTTATGGTAATGGGGAAGTTATATGGGTGAAGAGTTACGATGCATTTGTAAAGTGGATAAAGGAAAATGGTTTACCACATACAATTGGGTTCGACCACGATTTAGGGCAAGACGTTGCGAACGATAAAGTTGCTAATGGAATGTCTAAACGTAAATCACGTATAGAAAAAAGAACTGAAATGAGTGGACACGAATGTGCAAAGTGGTTGGTTGATTATTGTATTGATAATGATACTGATTTACCACAATGGACTATTCAAAGCGCAAACCCAGTTGGTGCGGATAACATCAACGGAATATTAAACGGATATAAGAAATTCAGAAACAAATAAGATTATGAAAATTTGGCACATTAGCGATACTCACACGTATCACGATTTACTAACAGTTCCAGAAGGAATAGATATGGTTATCTTTAGTGGTGACTGTTCTAATCCACGAGATGCATATGAAAATGAACCAGAGGTGAGAAATTTCATCCATTGGTTTAAGACATTACCAATCAAACATAAGATATTTGTTGCTGGTAATCATGATACATCTATTGAACGAGGTTTGGTAACGTGGGAAGATTTTGAGGCATATAATATAATATATCTTGAAAACGAACATATTACTATTGAAGGAGTTAAAATATTTGGTTCACCACTAACACCATCATTTGGAAATGGTTGGGCATTTAACAAACCAAGACATAAGTTAGATAGAATTTGGAGTACTATAATTGATAAGGATACTGATATTATTGTAACTCATGGACCACCAAAAGGAATTTTGGATATGGGTATTGATAGAAATAATGTAATGGAGTTTTGTGGGTGTAAGAGTTTATGGAATATGATTAAAGTAGTTAACCCGTTATTATCATTGTTTGGTCACATACACAATTGTAAGGACATTATTAATGTGGGTACGAGGACTGTAGATGGGTTAGATACTATCTTCTCAAACGGTTCAGTAATAACGGATGGTAAGTTCGGTAAGTTAAGTAGTAATGGAAATATATTAGAGATATGAAAATGAATTTTAGAAAGAGATTAGGAAGATGGTTATTGGGTAAGGTTATTAGATAGATACTATACTACAATCAATATATTTGGGTTTAAATTCCAATGGTGGGATACATCACCAAAAAAAGTTTTAGAACACATAAAGGAATTAAAGAATATATAACATGGAAAAGATAGATGGAAAGGTAGTACTACCAACTGAGTATTCAAAATTAGATTGGAGAAAGGGAGAGACGGCTATCGTAAGAGAACAGTATATAGTCGAACAGAGTGGGATGTGTTATTATTGTAATACCCCATTGAAGTTTGGACCACCTACTGATGTGACAGATAAGGATATTGATTTAGGATTGTTTCCTCCGAATTTTTTGAAACACCCTATTCACTTACAACATAACCACACAACCGATATGACCGAAGGAGCCGTTCACGCATATTGTAATGGAGTGATGTGGCAATACGAAGGAAGATAATTAATAATTTAAAGAATAGATAATATGACACCAATAGAGATAATAGCATTAGTTTCAGTATTTGTGATATATACGTCATCACAACACTTACTAAATTGGTGGTGGAGAATTGAAGAACCAAAACCATCATATGAATCTAAATTAGTGTTGGTGATGTTCGGAATATTAGTTTCGAATGTGTCAATGATAGTTTTCGCTAGGTGGGTAATACTAACGATATAATGGTAGAAGATAGAATATACGATATAGTAACAGACCTTTTACGTGAGGACATCAGTAAGGATGTTGCCATCGATAAGTTGGTTACATTATTCACTGAAGGTAGTGAGTTTTATTGTCAACGTGATATTGAAGGTGAGGGTATTTGTGATGAACAATGTAATTATTGTATCGAATACTACGGACCTTTGGAGAAAATATAATACATGATAATTTGGTAAAACTAAATAAATTTCATATATTAGCCGATAAGTAATCGGATGATTATAATATAGTGGGATAGAGCAGTGGTAGCTCGTTGGGCTCATAACCCAAAGGTCGGAGGTTCGAATCCTTCTCCCGCAACTAATAAAATATACACAGAGTTATGGCAACATTAAAAGTAAATAATGACCAATTAAGGTTAATACAAAGAGCATTAGATTTATACTCAAGAATTGGTATCGGCCAATTTGAGGTAATTAAAGAGCACCCAACATTTGAAAAACATTTACATAAAGAATTTTCATTAGGTTCAGGTCCATTTGAGGTTGGTAATCAAACTACACGAGGTGAGATTGTAGAAATCGGACCAAAAGGAAAGTGGATTAAAACCAAAGGAACTTGGGCGTATGGTGAAGAGATAAAGAAATGGACCGATGTGGATAATATTGAATACACTACTGATTACACACGTTACCATTCAGTTAGAGATTCAATCGATTCAATGTTGGTTCAACCACGAAATATGTTGATGCAGGAACCACTTCATCCGCGTAATGGAAGTTGGGGTATTTTTAATCCAAAAGTGGATGAAACTTGTAGAGAGGCATATGACATCATCCAAGTTATCAGACATGAGTTTTGGAAACAAAATGAAATACGAAGTAATATTACAGTTGATTCTAATGTTATGTTAAGAACAAAAGATTCAGATAAAATAAAAGTAACACTATAAAATTAAAGATTATGATATCAGGAACACAACCTAAATTATTATTAACACTCGATGAATTAACGGGTGATGGTAAATTAACCTTAGATGATATATTTAAGGATTTAGTTGGACCAAATGAAAACACGAATTGGAAGTTGGTAAGAGAACGAGATGATTTAACCAAGTATTCTGATGGAGTTATTTGGGTGGAGTGGAACGAAGATAGAACGCTCAAAGCAAAACACGAATTTATTGGTGTTGGATATAGTTTACTTATGTCTCCATTCAATCATTCATTTACATGGCAAACTACGGAAGTAACCGAAATCACAGAAAAGGGAGATTTCCACGTAAAATTTAAAACAAAAAATAGTAACTACGCATTGTATAAGGTATGAAAATAACGGTAAACGAAGAGAATGAGATACAATTTGAGGAAGTTTTCATTGGTATCACATTAAAAACGAATGATGGTGAGAAACTATCCATTTGTATGAGAGATAGTGGATTTGAATTTAATTATCAAGGTAAGATGTATTTCGCTAAAGAGGGGTATGTTGAACCAATCTTATGATGGTGTATTCGTGGGTCATGTGTTTGAACATATACAAATAAACTAATTTAATTATGAAAACAGAAACAATTAGAAATAGATATAACAGTGAATATACATTTACTGAACTAAAGGATGGGAACATCCAGTGGAATGGTAACTTTGATTTCTCCAGACATGGGTTTCCGAATGATTATTCAGTTGCTTATGATGAGTTTAAAAAATCGGATGACGGTGATTCATTAACGTTGGAACAGTTTAAGGTGGAGGTACATGAAGGTATATATGATGAGAATAATAAATACCTTAGACGAGGTCCGATAGCTGAGAAGTACTCAAAAATGGTTACATCAAACATGGATATCAGGAATATGGTTGACCCGAGTGGTGGACCTTATATGTCAGCAGGTATGGAATGTTTAGGTAAGGTAATTGTGGAGTTTAGGGCGAATGTTGACGGGTATTTAATAATTACTAAATAAATATATTTGAACAATTAAATAAAAAATAACATTATGAAGGCAACATTGGAATTTAATTTAGACGACCATGACGATAAACAAAATCATTTAAGATGTGTACAGGCGACGAACATGGCCTCATTCATATGGGAATTGAAACATAACTTTTGGCGTAAATGGAAACATGACGAGACTGACTTTAATTTGTTTAATTACAAAGAGGCGTTATCGGAGTTAATGTATGAGTACAATATTAATGTTGATGAACTAATAGATTAGTGAATCAATAAGGGGAATAACATAATTAAAATATATAATATGAAAACATTTGCAATTACATATGTTTCTGAAATGACTTCAGAAATGGAAACGGTAACATTGAAGGCGGAGACCAATGAGTCAGTATTGGAGAGTTTTAGTGATGGTAAGGTTGTTGATATAACGGAAGTAAGAGTCTCAGGTAAGAACTTATAGGATATGACAGAGATAGACTTAATTGACTTAGGATTTAAGAGGATTGACATTACCGTTGAGGAGTCAGGTTCGGATAAACCATTTTACTATTACATCAATGAATTATCCAAGGAGAATTACCGATTCTGTATGATGTCGAATGAGAATGATAATACGATTAATAGTCAGTGGTGGGTCCAATTCATGGAGGTACCTGAATATCTCTATATGGAGAGAACACAGGTGGAGAATATAATCAATTCAATTAAGATGAAGATAAAACCTGAACACCGAGAATTAATTATGAAATAAGTTTGTAGTTTTAAATATTATTAGTATCTTTGTTGAAGATAAAAACCACGGATATGAACCTACAGGAATTAAAATTAGACTTAGAGAAAAAAGAAGAGACGGCGTTAAACGCGTCAAACGCATATAATAAGAAAATTGATGAAATATCTAAGGATGTTGAAAAGGTTGTCTTAGACCTTTATGGTGTTACTATAGGTAATTCTACTGTTAGAGTTAATACGTGGTCAGACACTTTAGAAATTGACATCATAGAGACAACACAAACTCGTAGAAATTACTCAATTAATATTTCGGCGGGTGAGAGAAATACTTTAGACATCGGAACAATTAATGGTGCAGTCGGGGACGACATGATTATCTTAACATCTGCATTGTTAGCGGACTACAAAGGAAACAAAGGATTGTTTTCAGTGGTTTCAACACTACAGGTTGAAATATTAAAATTAAAAACTACTCGTCATGAGTTGAGTAACATCGCAAGTACTGCGAGAGCGGACTACCAAATTGAGATGAAAAGTAAACAGATGGGTACTTTCTTTGATGTCATCGGTGTGGGTCATGTGATTACCGACGGTGGTTCAGGTTCTGAGTCGTGGAACATTACTAAGATAACTAAAAAATGTGTTTATGTTATCCATATGGATTACGGAGATAACAGGTCACGAAGATATAGTAAAGACGAATTCTTCAAGGTAACTAAGGATTATGTTAATTTAACGATAGTAGAATAAACTTAGGGAGTCTTTACTCCCTTTTTTTTCGCGGTATAATTAAGTAAAAATAGAGGTATGGATTGTTTAGTAACTGGTGGTAATGGTTTTATAGGTACTGCACTGATAAAGGTTTTGATTTCAAGTGGTCATAATGTAACATCAATTGATGATTTATCGATAGGGGTTAAAGAGAATGAAGTTGACGGGGTAAGATACATCTATGACGATGCTAATAATTTATTTAAATATGAAATCAATGTTGATGTGGTGTTTCACTTGGCGGGTCTTAGTAGAATACAAAACTCATATGACGAACCGACAGAGACTTTTTTCGCCAACACCATTACGACACAAGTCGTATGTGATTGGGCTAGGCAAACAAACGTTAATAGGGTAATTTATTCAGGTTCGTCGTCACGATGGCACGACCCACACATATCGCCATATGCTTGTTATAAGTATTTAGGTGAGGAGATTTGTAAGATGTTTAGAGTGAGTTACGACATGAACATACATATCGTTAGATTTTATAACGTTTATGGTCCTGGTGAGATAATGGAAGGTGAATGGGCTGCGGTCATTGGTAAGTGGAGACAAATGGTTAAAGAAGGTAAGAGTATTATTATTGTTGGTGATGGGGAACAAAGGAGAGACTTTACCCACATAGACGACATTGTTAGTGGGTTAATCGAAGTTATGGGTACCAAACATACGTTAGATGATGCGTGGGAGTTAGGAACAGGTGAAAACCATTCAATGAATGAAGTGTACGAGATGTTCAAAGAAAAATATGGTAGTGACTCAATACACGTACCAAATCAAAAAGGAAATTACAGGGAAACTATGAGGGAAAAGGACGATGCGTTAGATTTACTCGAATGGAAACCGACGGATAAGTTAAAAGATTACATCGCATCATTATAAAAGTGAGTACTTTATTCATTTTTAAGTATTTATAATAAAAACATTTTATGTCTAAGAAAATATTAAACGAAGGAGGTATTAGAGATATCCATAAATTAGCTGATAGATATCAGTATGCTAAGATATTTTTCCACCAGGATTTAGATGGTGTTGTTACCGCAATTGGTATGAAAGATTACCTACAAAGAAATGGGATTAAGGTGGTGGACGCTGAGATTATCCAATACGGTGATAAAGAATTTACGATTAAGAAGCCGATGGCTAATTCTGATATCATGCCAGTATTAGTTGATTTCGCTCACGGTAAACCAATCTTTAAGATACATACTGACCATCATGACTCACAAGCGGGTGCTGGTGATACTGAGGCGGTTTCTTTCAGGTCGGCACGTTCAAATGTAGAATCTATTTCACAGATAGTTTCTCCATCGGACATTTTTCCGAATGATGACATAACGATTATATCGACAGTTGATTCTGCTAATTATATGGCCCATGGGATTAGTCCTGAGCAAGTGACAAACTTCATTAAAAACGTGGACCCTGAGAAGAGTGCGGGTGAGAATAAAATGTTATTTGGGTTGGTAGTAAATAAATTATTATTGGCGTACAAAAACAAACCAAATTTCTTAGAGCAGTTGGTAATGGCTTGTACTCCATCATTAATTAATATTTATATAAAGATAAGAGAGTTAGCGAAGATTAACGGATACGCAAGTCCTGAGGACATGACCGATAACCACGCAGACTATGTTGAAAAACAAAAGACAAATCCTAATGTAAGATACGAAGACGGTATCATCATCCAATATGGTGGTGGTTCGATGTTTAAACCAGGTTCATACGATAGGTATACTCCATTTAAGAATTATCCTGACGCTGACTTTATAGTTATTGCTTGGCCAATGGGATTAGTTCAGGCGTCGTGCAATCCTTTTAAAGAGGATAGAGCACTTAAGGGTGTTGATTTAGGGGCGATTGCTGGTGAGATTATCGATGAGATGAGAGAATGGGGAACAGGAAAAATGGTTCCACTATCAACAATCAAACACGTATCGGAAGGTAGTAAAGTTTCTAAATTGGAGAACCCAATTGGATTTACATTTTCAGATTTAAAGGCGTTATATGCGGATAAAGAATTGGATGAAGTTAAGGAGGGTTATTTGAAAGTAGTGGAAGACATTATGAGTAAACCGTCTGATAAGTTAACAGACAAACAATGGGATATATTAAATAAGATTGGTATTCCACTAATTAAGATTATCGAAAGAAATTCTGGAGGACACAAATGTATAACAAATATTTCAGGTTTACAGTATTTTAGAAGAGCGGTTAAACCATCTTACGGAAAGTACACACCTAGGAAAAAGGATGGGTCACCAACACCTTATGTTGCGTTAACTAAGAACGTACAAATGAAAATGGTTGAAAAATTAAAGGCTCAGATTAAATCGGATAGATTAGACGAATCGACAAATAGAACTTACAAGTTAAGTGAGGGTCAATTCAAAAGTTTAATCGGTAAGTTTAAAAAATAAAATAATTAAGGTTATAATGGACTCCACAGAAATGTGGGGTCTTTTTTGTTTAAGGGTGTATTGTAATTAGGTTACCCACATCGATACTATTATGTGTGCAGAATCCGGACTCTACCTCTAATACCATATCGCCTTCACCCACATATCTCTCACAAGATTCTTCGTTACATGGTTGACAGTCGTTGTAAATTTTAGTAACTTTACCCTGTTGAATATAAATGATATCAATAGGGATTATACAGTCCTTCATCCAGAAAGAGTGTTGTCCGTTTTCTAAGAAAAAAAGATAACCTTTACCGTTTAAAGAATCTAATCCTTGAACTCCTTTTTGTATCTTACTTTGGGTTGCACATAAAGTGACAGGTAAATTGATATTGTTAATTTTTATATTCATAATTGTAATATTAATATAAGTAGTGGAATTATTAAAAACATAATGAATATGGACAGTAAAGATTTTTTATATGAGTATCTAAATGCATACTCACCGGTTGGTGAAGAGACTGAAGGTCAGAAGGTATGGACGGATTACTTAAGTGATTACGTAGATGAGATTCATCACGACCATTACGGTACTGCTTATGGTATTGTTAAGTCAGGTATTAAAGACGCTAAAAAGGTTGTAATTGAGGCTCATTGTGATGAAATATCGTGGATGGTATCTCATGTTGATGCAGATGGATTTGTTTATGTTGTAAGACATGGAGGTTCGGACCACCAAATAGCACCATCAAAAACAGTTGTAATACACACACGTAAGAATGGGAAATTAAAAGGTGTCTTCGGATGGCCGGCAATACACGTTAGGAAGGGTAAGGAGGACCACCCATCACTGGATAATAACTTTATTGATGTAGGGGCTAGTTCTAAAGAAGAAGTGATGGAAATGGGTATTGAAGTGGGTAACATCATTAATTTTGATGACCAACTTCATGAAATTGGGAATTACTATGTTGGGAAAGCATTAGACAATAAAATCGGAGGTTATATTATCGCCGAGGTTTCTCGTAGATTGAAAGAGTCAAATACTAAATTACCATTTGATTTATATGTTGTAAATGCGGTACAGGAAGAGGTTGGTTTACATGGTGCGAAGATGATAGCTGAGAACATTAAACCTGACGTTGCGTTGGTAACGGATGTATGTCATATTACTAAGGCGCCTATGTATAATGTAAAGAAGGATTGTGAAACTATTGGTGGTAATGGATGTGCGTTAGAACACACCGCTCAGAACCACAGGGACCTAATAGAATTATTCAGGTCGGTAGGGGATGAGAATGACATTAAGTACCAACTTACGATAGGTTCGTATGGTAATGATACGATGGGATTCTTCTTAGCTAATGGAGGTATACCAACTATGATTGTGGCAACACCACTAAAATATATGCATACAACGGTTGAGATGGCACATAAAGACGATGTTGAATCGGTAATAAAAATGTTCATTGAGGGGTTGAAAAACTTAAAAGAAAGAACTAACTTTATATAATAAAAAGATAAATAAGATGGGAAACATGATTAGTAAATTACTGTACGATGCGACAATTAAGAAATACGAGGCTGACATCGCAGATGCGAAGGCGAGGTTAAGTATATACTTCAATAATCCAGTAGCTATTGGAGAGCATCCACAACATACTGAGGAGATAGATAAATTAGTTGAACAATTAGCGGGAGCTAACGATAAGTTAGAGACGTTAGTAGAGGTGTATAGTGACGTAACGGAGTAAAGGTGTGTAACTCTTCAATAAAATACGACCATAGTATAGTTAGGTTAGAAATAATTTAAAATAATATGGTCTTTTAGTTGAGTTAAGTATATTTATTTCTTACATTTGTATAGTTGATTAGGTAGGGATATCAAATCAACAAAAAACAAAAGAAAACCAAATAAAGTTTAAAAAGATTGTTTTATATGAAATATTCTTATTATCTTTGTCGGGTATTACAACACTAAGAGATTCGTTCTCGAAAGTTGTAGAATTAGTTTTAGTCAATGGAAGAATTTGGTGGATTAACCCTCTTCAAGATTATAAAAAGATTAAACTGATTGGTGGTTTAGCATCGTTAGATAACCCTGGTAACAGGACTAAAGGGACTGAATGTAGAGTAGTATCTATATGAGACGTTCGCAGAGTTTACTCTGACAACTAAACAAAGTGGCTACGGTCAAACCCCCGAGGATAACTGTTTAAGGGGAATGATTATTCTGAGTCCGTGAAATATCAGAGTTGAGGTGGTGACACCAATAGGAAAAGCCATAGGTGACGGTTCGACACTCACTGCTATGAGTTGTAGGGCTGGGTACCAGTACCAAGGGTGACCGAGATGTTAAGTCGACGTAATCCTAAAGTACCGTAGACTTGCAGGTTTACAGAGAGGTGTGAAGAATTTGGTTCCCAAAAGGAACTAACCTTTTCCTGAAGCACATCTTTCCTAACTTCACATTTGCTATGTTATAACATATAAAAAGCAAAAGCCTTCAGGCGTTGACAACGAAAGGTGTCTAACTACTCCAAGTCTAACGACTAATGGAGTCATCAGTAAGACTGCAAGTCTACTGTTGTTAATCGTAAAATATCTAGTGGGACTGTCATCCCTTAGTGAGTTCGCAAGACTTAATAGAATAAAGTAACGGTTGAGTGGTTGTCAACGAAACGAGTGGTTTACGCAAATAACCGACACTGATTCGATACTGTACTCAAGTATGGTGGACAGGATGGCAACTCATTAATGAGGTACACCACCCAAAGACGAATCACATAAACGTGTAGTCTCAGCGTATTATTCCCTCAACCTCTATAGTGAAAGCTATAGAGGTTTTTTATTTTAAAGTTTTTTTTTAATTAATTAGGTATATTTATTGGAATAGGTAATATTTATTTAACGAAGGTAAAATATTTACATTTAAGTTTGTAGTTTCACCTTTTTTTTTATATTTATTATTATAAGGTTTGAACTATGACTACACCAAAATTAGCTCTTAAGGATTATGTTACGATAACAGTTTTTGTTATATCGGCAGTTGGAATATACTATCGTATGGCAACTCAGACTGAATTATTACAGACACAGGTATTAAGAATGGAACAAAAACTTGAGAAAGTTAATCCTGAGGCGTTACAAGTGGAGTTAAATTACATTAAGAGAGATATAAAGACTGTCGATGGAAAAATTGATGTCATCCTACAAAAACTTGAAAAGAGGGACTAACATACCGATTATATTTACCATAATACTTTTTGTATTTACGGTCTTATTAGTTTCGACTACGGGAACTAAACATAATTGTCGACTCCAAAACTCAGGTGAGGTTAACTACTTAAAAACCTCTTCATCACAACAAACATCAGAAATCAGAAAACAAATTCAAATTTCATCTAATAAGTTAGATGAGATAATTTATTTACAAAATCGTACAACGAGTAAATAACGCTTCACAAAAACATTTTAATGGATTATCCTTATCTAAAATATAGATAAATGAGAACGCCAAATACATTCATACTAGGTGGGTCTAAGTGTGGAACTTCGACATTGCAAAAGATTTTAAATTACCATTCTGAAATGTTCTTCTGTGGGAATGAAACGCATTATTTTAGTCGTAATTTCTATACCACGACTATTGAACAATGGGTTGAAGATTCCTTTAGTGAGGTTACCAACGAAAAAATTATTGGGGACAAGAGTGTAACCCATGTAAATTCAATAACATATTTAGAGGGGATTAAACATTATTGTGGGGAAGACGTTAAGAATATTTTCATGATGAGAGACCCGATAGATAAATTCTTATCGTGGTGGTCCTTTATGTATTCGGTACTTAAGTCTAAAACTAACGAGGATTATAGTCGTTATTTAGAAGGGTATTACCCATCTATTTTCGATGAGATAGACGAAGACATCACATTTCCTAAATTCTTAGAATTTCAATTGGAAAGGTATTACTTCTTAGATAAGTACCAACCATATAGAATGAGTTCGATGAATAAAATTCAGTTAGGTCGGTATGATATACTAATAGATAACATTCAGAAAGTTTTTGGGGATAATTGTCACTACATAATTACTGAGGAGTTTAAGAGTAGTCGTAGTGTTGAGTTACGCAAATTATTTAAGTATTTGGAAGTGGAACATGAAGAATTACCTTTTATGGTGAGTAATAGTTCGGATAAGTCTTTATTGGATGGGATTGATGAGCAGTCGTATGAAATGTTATACGATATCTATAGACCGTCAGTTCAAAAGGTTAAAGATACGTTAGGTAGATTACCAAATGGATGGAGAGATTATGGTGTATCCTAAATTAATATTAAGATTTTTGTGTGGATTATACGTTATCTATGATTTAGTTATGGTGGTATATGATGGGAGGGAATATGTGATGACTAAAACTAATTATGGTAAATTCTACGTGACTAAACATAAAGATTTATTCTTGCGTAATGGTTGTGAGGTAAACATTAAAGATAGAGTTCGTAATATGGTGGTTAAGTACCATCTAAGACCATCTAAAGATGTATTTAAAGGGTTGGTATCATATTCTAGAGAGACGTTACGAGAAGAGAGATATGAGATTATGGTAAACAACTCAGTTTCGGATATAATTGACGGATTGAAAAACAAACCAATTAGACGTATAATTGGATTATTAAAAAATAATACTATATTTATTAAAAACAAAAATAATGGAAGAAATGACACATAACTTGAACGTTATTCCGAATGTTAAGGGTGAAATGGATGAGATAAAAAGGGTTTCACAACAAATAACCAGGAACGATAATTTTCCAGTGTCAGTTGATGAGGTTAGAAAATCATTTAAAAAGGTGGGCGCTGAACCACTAACCAAAGAGATATGGGATAAGCTAGAGAATACGGAATCTAATACCATACAAAAGGGTGAGTTCGAAAAGGTCATCAAAATATCCAAGATGTTCAATAAAAGTAATCCATATAAGTTAAGACTTAAAATAGCTGAAGACACATACGAACGACCATTAATTGTTAAATTCGGAGAAAGATACCATTTAGTTTCGGGCAATACCCGATTATGTACCGCAGCGTCAATGGGTATTACCCCAATGGTTTTCATCGGAGACTTAAATAAGAAGAAGAAAGGTAAGGGACTGAACGAATCGACAGTTTTAAGTACGAACGGTAATCCATTGAAGTTAAACACTGAGGTCAGAGAGAAACTACATAGGGTGTGGGGGTTATTAGGTATGGGTTCTAAAGTGGAAAAACACTTAGATAATGGACATACTGTAAATTTGAATCCATATAAGATTGATTTTCACGGTGGGGTGGATGAGACAATAAAGAAAGTTAAGGAGAATTATATGGGTAAATTATCTAACTACGAATGTGGTGGGTATAGTTTATCATTTTACATGGCGGATATCATATTAAACTCATTAGAGGATTGGGATGATTTCTATATACTGGTTAGTCTAAGTCCTGATAGTGACGTATCGTTATTTGATGGTACTGAGCACAACATTGGAGATATATTCAGTGATGGTTGGGATAGAGAAAATGGGTATGAGGACGGTGAGAGTTTTGGTCACGTATCTAATGATATTGAGGGTGAGATAAAGGAATGTTTAAAAGACTATTTTAGAAGAGAATTGACCTCTAAATATGGTGTTGAGTTTGATGAGTTAGATTTTAATGTCCCAAAGACAGGGTTAGAGTGGAACTTATCGAGTAAGTAAATTATTTATCTCAGATGGGGTCTCAACGACATAAATTGAGTGAACATCGGAGAATATGATTTTAGTAGCCACCTCGGTTTGACCACCTTCGTAAGGGTTGAAAATATTTGAGGTAGTGATATATGAAATTATAGATGGGTTTACATAAATTAATGGACCCTTTTCTTTACCGTATTTAGTTAATTGTATTAGCATAAATAAAACTAAAGAAATAAGGTATAATGTAAAGTTTTTATCTTATATTTGTATTATAAACAAACAATGGAATGGTTAATGGAAGTATAGTGGTATTAATGGTACAGGTCTACGTGGTATTCACTACGGCGATGGGTCTATGTCTAATATTCGGGGAGAAGTATAGTAATAGAAACCCTAAAACGAAATTTTCCACATGGTGGAGAAGTGAAGTGATATGTGAATTACCAAAAGATAATGTGAATGGAATTAAATAAATTATTAGTTGGGATATTTTGGTTTACCATAGGACACATATTTGTATTTTTCCAGTTGAATGGTCAGTTTAAGTGGGAATGGTTTAAGAATAATGAAATAGTGTTAGCGTTATCTGGGGTAGTAATTTCCTTCTTCTACATTTGGGGTACTAAGAATACCGTCGCTGGGTTTGATGGTTTATTATGGCCTGCCAGGTTCGTGGGGTTTAGTATAGGTATGGTTATATATGCGTTAGGGTTGACTTACTTCTTCAAGGAAGGTTTCACACCTAAGACGACAGTTAGTTTAATATTATGTGTGATACTCGTAGCAATACAAGTATTATGGAAAACAAAATGATATGGATATGAGTAAACAAGAAATAATACAAAGATTGTTAGGTGATAAACACATTACGGTGGAGGAGGTTATGATATTGATGGGACAAGACACCATGAAAACACCTCAGATAGGGTACCAAATGGATAAAACATTCCCAATTGAGTTCCCAAATAAAGAAAACCCATATGAGTTTCAAGGGGTGACCAATTTAGAGACTACCAACATCAATGGATGTGGTGGTGGAGGTGACTGCGTAGAATGTCAATGTGGTCCCAAAACGTAGAGAGTATGTTTAAGAACATATCGGGAATTTTAGGTCAAATAACGCCTAAACAAAGAATAGTTGCATTATTAATGTTATTATTTACCATAACATTAGTTCTTACCGGTCCACAACTAATCGATAGTTTAAGAACTCCACCAACGGAGTATTTAGAGTTGGTAGAGGTTCAGAACGAAAAGATACGAGAGTTATCATCACAGGTAATTAAATTAAATGGTGAGGTTGTAAAACAGAGTAGTCGTTGTACTGATAGAATTGTGGAGAGAGAGACGGAGATTGCGGTAATGATTAGAGACTTAATTAATACCACATCTAATATTAAGTATAGTCGAATAAGTTCGATTGATGAAACCGCTCGAAGTGAAGAAACCATTATAGTGAAGGACGATATATTAATTCGAGGTTTAAATGATTTATATAAGGACCTAACCAAAAAGTAGGTATTTATAGTTATGAATGAGAAAGTTAACGAAGTTGCGGTTGTAAAGATATTAAATACCATTGGTAATGAACTTATTAAGAGGAATTATAATATGGACCTTACTTTTGAGGTTATGGAGGTAATTGACAAAACGATTTACGTTAAGTCTAGTATTGACATTCCGCAGGTGATATGGAACCACCTATTGGATGATTTCACATATTCACAACTGTCCAATATTAAGGACATGGAGATGAATTTGAAACATACTTTAAGGTATATAGGATATAAAGGGGAGTATGGGATTAATTTAACAAAATATTCACTTAATCCTGAGGAGGTTCAGTTTCCATTATCGGACGACGCCTTAATCACAAACCCTACGGATTTTTATGTATTTGAGGATAATGGAACTGCGTTGGTTATGGAAACAGGTGATGTGTATCCTGTGGTACACAATTACTATATTGATACTTATGGTTCACATCATATTAGTGTAATAGACGATGATGAGTGGTGGGGTAGTTTAACCAGTAATGATAAGCAAATGTTAAAAGAATTATATAAGTAATGGATGTATTAATGACTAACCAACAATACCATAAACTTTTATATTTGTTTATGAATGGGGAGATGAGTGAAGTGACTCAGAAAAAAGAGGAAAACCCTTTTGCCAATAACCCTGAAACATTTAAGATAACGTACCGACGTAAGTCTGGAAAGGTATTAATGGTTTATTACCATTATCCTGAGACTGAGCCGGATGAGTATGAAGGTACTGACGGAAGTGAGACGGGTAGTATTCATATGAGTACTTACCTATATGGTAAATTAAAGAAATTAGTGAGGTCGAGACAGTCTAAAGTAATGGACATTTTCGCTGATTGGTTTGAAGAGACAACGGGTCAGAAAGTAACAGATGTCGCTATTTATGATTAACATTTAGATTCCACATAAAACCATTCTTTTTTTTTTGGTGGGTTAAGTAATTTATACTATCTTTGTATCGATAATTACTTAAAACATAAAAGACATGGCAAAAATAATCGCAACAACACAGTACTACGAAAATTATAACGTAAACGAAGAAGGATTCGGGAAAACGCCTTATTGGAAACCAAAAGGTGAATTTACATTCCATTTCCCAATTGAGTTTGATGCGTTAATGTATACCAGTAAGTCAGATATGGTCATTGCAATTAAGTCGTTAATAACGAAAGTTAATACTGACAGTGATGCTGAGCGTTTTGAGTATATCTCTCACGAAGTGGAGATTACAACACCATATTTAGTTGATGGGTTGTTAGATGAAATCATCAAGATAAATCAAGAAAACGAGGAAACATTAACAGAAAAATCGTAAGGTATGGTATTTTTATTGGTTTATGTTTTGTCGGTGGTATTAGGGATAGTGTTAACGATATTTTTGGAAAAGATAGATGGTAATTCGGTATATATGCAGGATATTATTGATAAATGGCCGTTAATACTTATACCGGGACTTAATACATTATCTGTGGTAATGGTAGTTATCATACTATTGTTTTCCGCTATAATAGTATATTTTAAAATTGATGAATTGTGGGATAAGTTTAAGGGGATAAAGATAATTAAATAATGAGTTTATATAAGAGATATTTGGATTCTAAGACCGCAGAAATGGATGTGAAGGTCGATGTGTTAACTGAGATAGTTACCACATATCCTAAGATAATTGACTACCTTTATAATCGTATAGATACTTGTTTCGGTGAACATACCGTCTACTTAGTGCATATGAGGGTTAATGGGGAGGATATGTTAAAAATTGGATATACTAAGAATGATGTTAGAGCCCGATTCGGGGAGAAGAGATGGTCGGACCAAAATAAACTAGAGATAGTTGAAATAATAAGAGAGAATAAGCTACAAGCTAAAGGTGCGGTAGACTTCGAAAAGAGGTTGAAGAGTACGATGGAGAACTATAAGATTAATTCTAACCTAACATTACCAGGGAAGAATGAGTTCTATAGTATTGAGTATAAGGAAGAGATAGTCGGAATATATGACATATTTTATGAACTGTATAAGGAAATTGAAGGATTAAAATCGCCAAATTAAACAACGAATAAAATGAATAAGGATTTGTATTTACAGGGTCAATTAGATTTGATTGAAAATATTAAGGAGAAGGTAGCTGAATTAGAAAAAAGTGATTTAGTTGGGTTCGATTTAGTTATGGATGTGATATCACTATTAAAGAGTATTAAACCGATAAATAAACAATTGTCAATATTTGACGAAATTAAGGAAAGAGAAAATGATTACAAAGACGGAAACGAGAAGAGAACTAGCTAGACAAAGGGTATGTAAAACCCCGATGATTACATTAGGTCAGTATCTTAGGGTTAGGAGAACAACATAGAGAGTAGTGGATTAACATAATTAAAATGATTAAATATGATTGAAGTGTTAGAGTGGATTTTTGCGAGTGGTTGGAGATTCTTAGGTGTTATCGTATTAATAAACGTAATAGGAGCGGCAGTCAAGGGAATTATAACGATACGAGATAAAGGACCTTTTGAATAGGTATGTTAAATATAGTTGAAGACATACGGGGACATGGTACCCTTTTAGTCTCATTCGCCAGTGGGGTTAACCTACACGTGTCGGGTAATGTGACTGACTTTAAGAACTCTATTAATGACTTGGAGTGTGATATTATTTATTTATCTGACAGTGAGTTTAGGTGGTATCTTAGTGTTGTTGATGAAACCACTAAGTACCTAAATAATAAGGTGGGACAATACGATAAGGTAATCTTTATCGGGTCTTCGATGGGTGGATTTGCATCCTTACTCTTCAGCGCCTTGGTTAGGTGTGACGTATCACTTAATTTCTCACCACAAACATCACTAAAAAGATTATTGGATAACGAAGATGACCGTTTCCCAAAGTTCACGATAGGTCTCGAAAAATACAACACTAAGTTTTTCGAGATAAAGGATTGGATTAGGGAATCGGATAATTGTGTTCGCCATATATTTTATGGAGAATCAAATAAAAACGATAAGTGGTATGTTGATGAGGTTAAAGATATTGAATCGGTCCAAGTCCACCCACAAGAAACTGACGAACATAATGTCGCGGCATTTATCAAGGATAAATATGGATTAAAAGAAATAATTAAGGTATATTTGTAGTATGAAGAAATATTTTATACAACATAATCAGTATTTTGATGGGTCGGGGGTCCCGAGTAAACCCTATTTCACGATATACGAAAAGAAGAGATTCATGGGGTGGGTACCTTATAAGAAATACGTAAGTGAAACCATTGGAGATATGAGCGGTTCATATAAGTCTACAATTAGTTTTACGTCGGAGGAAAGCGCTGAGGTATTTGTTCGAGATATATTATGTGAAGGGGTAAAACGAGAATCGACAATGAAGTTCACGATTAAAGTAATGGAATGTACAGAAAATATATAAATATTAGGTATGAAAAATAACGAAAGTTACGAGTTAGGGCAATTAGCGGGGGAAATCATTGAACTGAAATACCTACCAACATTAGAAACTGATATGATTAAAACTCGTAATGTTGTTAAAGTTGATGATGATGAACTCATAGAGAATAATAGACTCAATAATATATTAGAGAATACTTATAAATTTAATGGTGGGGATGGTGAATCAACTCAAAAACATAAAGATTGGTTAGACCATGTATATATATTGGCAGAGAAACATCTACCCATCGAATTGGAGTGTAGGATAACAAAGGTTAACCCTACGGATATGGATTCATTTAAGGATGGGTTATACTCGTATCTATGGAATACTGATTTAAGTTGGTATATGCCAGGAGAGGATTTCTTTAAACCAAATCATAAATTGGCGTGGTGTTCAACAATAATATTAACACGAACGAATAATGAGGATTAGGTAAGGACATGGAAGGATTTGAAGATATAGAACGTGGAGTAAAGAAGTCTTTAGAGGATAAGGGATTCATCTATAAGAGTAAGTATGGTGGTATCGTAAAGGGTGTTGTTGATATTGCGTATCTTACATATACATTATCGAGTGATGCCGAGTTAGGTAGAAAGTTAAAGGTGGTATTAGGTGGTAAAGGCGGTAAGGTAAACATTACACCAAAGGATGAAGTGCCGATTGATGTGGACGTCTCATGGGTAGGAATGACATACAAAACTTGTATACGGTCCACAAATGGGGTTCACTATACGTTACACGAGGATGAACTATATTTTTTAAGTTAAATGTCGTGGTGGGTGTACATTATTAAGTGCTCTGACGATACGTTTTATACTGGGATAACCACAGAATTACAGAGGAGAGTTTACGAACACAATAATACTAATAAGGGTGCGAAGTATACGAGACATAGAAGACCCGTAACGTTAGTTCATTCGGAACCATATTTGGATAGGTCTGAAGCATCAAAGAGGGAATACCATATAAAGAAATTAAGTAGGGATAATAAGATAAGACTAATAGTAACTAAAACAAAATAAGTATGGATGATATGAAAGATAGGTGTGTTACGTGTGGTATTGAAACCCCATACGACGAATATATGGACATTAACTTTCGTTCCCATTATGTTGTGGGTGCGGGTCAGTTGTGTAGTAGTTGTTATAATGGTATAATGGTTAAAGTGAAGACTTTAACCGATAAGGATAGTCCCGACGGGAAAGGATAGAAAGTATTGAAAAGATTCAGGAGGGTGATTGAGGTCACAGGTATAATATTGTTAATACTCTTATGGGGGATTGCGATGATAATTAAACCCATTTTTAGTTGGGTAAAGAAGATAATAAAGTTAAGGGTATGAAGAAATCAAAACGAGGAAACATTACGGGTAATACCGTAACAACGACCAACGGAAGACTTTCAACTAATAGTACGTCTACCACCATATGGAAAGGTGGTTGGGTAACTGATAACTTTGAAACATATTATTTAGACGAGAACATGGTTAAACAAAAACAATAAATGAGAGATACTAGAAAGACATTAAAGATAATATCGTGGGTATTAATCGGAGGAGCGGTAATGGCTCTATGGTCCGTAGTTGGGTACTTAATATTAAGTTCGTAGCGATGGGAGTTGGGATTAAGAAGGCTGGGATATTTTACACTAATAATTTATTACCTACTGAAATTCTTATGGCGTCATTGGACTCTATAAAGAAAGCATCGGAAAAGCATGGTGTTGAGGTTTTAACTTCATCATGGGAACCACTACCATATTTTGAAAATCACATATGTGATATAAAAGATAAGGGTCATCTTAGTTTGTATTATCAAATCTTAGGATTATTATTTAAGTTACGGGAACGAGATGTGGAGGTCGTATCATTTTTAGAGCACGATACAATATATGGTGAAGACTACTTCAGTTTTAACTCCATAGACGGGAACCACGATATGTTCGAGGGGGATGTATTAGCGAATAGAAATTATATTGGTATTACTGGTGAGGGATATGTTACGAGACCTGTGGTAAATCCACTACACCAACTAACAATGAAATTAGACTATGCTATTGAGTACTTCTCTAAGGAGTTGATTGGTACGATAGAAAAACCTGTAAGTATTGTAGAGCCGAACGTTAGGTATTCGTATTGGGATAGTATGCAGAAATCCATTCATGTAAATTGGGGTGGTAATTTCACGAGTCACTACCAAACCTTTGGGGATGTTTATTCGGACACGGATGAGTATTGGGGTGATAGTAAAGATTTAATTAACAAGTCTCTCTTTAGGGAGGTAACCTATAAGTAATATGGAAGATAAGAAATTAGTTTGGTTGGTAGTGATGGTATTAATTACAGTATTGATAATATCACTATTAAGTAAGGAGAAGACATTTGAATATAAACCCATATCGAAGGATAATTTAGTATGGAGTAGAACTACAAAGAACTATTTGGATACGATAGTTTCGGTGGGGTTAGATATATTAGATGTCAAAGGGGTTAGTGTTCATATTAAAGATATGGATAAAGATGTTGAGGTAGGTGAATACACTATAGATGCCTATATCAATGGAATACCTACACAATATATAATACACGTGAATACAAAACTAAGTAGGGACGTATCGATTAATGTGATGGCACATGAACTCATTCACTTACTACAGATAGAGAGAGGTGATTTAGTTCAGGGTAAGAATTCCGTAATATGGATGGGTAAGATTTACAATGACCCTAAGAGTATTCCGTACTTATCTCGAGAATGGGAATTACAAGCATATAAGGATGGAATACAGTTAGAGAAGAAACTTAGGAGTAGGTTATATGGTAGAGGATATAACTCACAGGTAGTAGGATATTAAGAGAGATGTTACAATGAAAACATATTAAAATAAATAATTTAAAAAGAATCAAGTATGAAGAACCCATTTAAAAAAATTAAAGTACCAAAAGCGCCAAAAATACCTAATCCAATACCGAATATACCTAATCCAATACCGAATATACCTAATCCAATACCGAATATACCTAACCCAATACCGAATATACCTAATCCAATACCGAATATACCTAACCCAATTGATATAGTTAAGGATGTGGTTGATGACGTAGTTAAAACTACTGAGAACATATATAAGGACGCTACGAAAGCGGTGACACATACAACCGATGTAGTGGCTAAGAACACAACTGAAGCCGCAAAACAAGGTATAGATGTATCGTCTCCGATATGGAAAGAAGGTAGTGCACAGGCAATTGAATTTTCTAAAGAAGGATTGGAAGTGGTTGAAGAAGGAGTGACTGCGGCTATTGATTGGTTAGATGAAAATGCGTGTTACATTGGATTGAATATGGCACTAACAACTGGATGTGTTGTATACTTCACACCGAAACCCGCACCTGCAGACCCAGGTACTGTGACATCGACTACGATTAGTGCTACTATGTTAGCTGCAATGGCGACAGTGGGACAGAAAGCGGCAATGATGGTGGTATCGACTGTAATTGGTAAACTATTAGCTGATGGAATATTCTTAATACCAGGTGTTAGTGGAAAATGTGATAAGCAATTACTTACGAGGGTTCTTACTAATGTAGTAGGTAAGGCAAATCCAATATATGCGACGGCAGCATTATCAACACCAGCGGGTGTAGGAATATTTGTAGGTTCAGTAGTATCGCCAATCGTAGCGACACTTATATGTGAGGGAGTGGTCCCAAACGGATTTTCAAAATTATAGTAAATTAATGACTCACCTATAGACGTAATGTAAAAAGAGGGGTCGGGGAGTTTAAACCGGCCACAGTCAGAGAGCTACTATGGTAGCGATTCGATACGGTATTCATTATTAATTGCTACTATAGTGGCGATTCCATTTATTATTGTATCTTAGCGGGATAACTAAAAGAGAGGGTTAGGGAGAGTTTAACTAGCCACACTAAGAAAGATATAGGAATATGGAATATAAGTTAAGAGATGAGTGGTTACAGGACCCTACGTTAAGAAAGTGGAGGAACAGTAACTGCACGGAGAACAGTAAGTGTAGTTGTACGGATGACAAACACCATACGGAACTATGGGAACATGATTCGTGTACGAGAGGGAGAATAGATACCACAGTATGTAGTAAGTGTGATTCCATAGTGACCTTTAAGATTATAACATAATCGCGGGGTCGGGGAGGATAACTAGCCACACTAAGAAAGATTGTAAACATATAAGCTGACTTTATAAATTATTTGTAAGCATATAAGCTGACATTTAACTATATTAATAAAAGAGTTATCGATGTATGTCATAACCTTCTTCCCCACTCACAAAGGGGAATTCAGTTTACTCCATCCATAGATAACCCTTTATCGAAGAATCTGTGGTCTAAGAGTATTACAGAAGGAAACATACCTAAGATGTCATACAATAGAAGAACGTGTGTAAGATGTAAACAAAGACACGTTACCGAGGATGACAATAGTATAAGTGGTCTTTACAATACCATAGAAGAACACTACATTAAGATATGTCTCAGAGGAGTCATTAAATAAGAAAAATATACTATGACTGACATAAGTACATATACATAATAGTGTACCATATAAGACAGATTAACAATAGTATACACTAAGAACGTATAAAAATAAAAATTAGATACAAGTAACTATGAACATACAAACATTAACAAACGAACTTTTGTCATCAACCTATGTAATCCAAGTATTAGATAAGAACATGGACGTAGAAGATATGGACAACACAGTAGTAGAATCCGTTGAAGAGATACTTTCAAAGGGTCTCACGCATATTAACGAAGCAATGAACCTACTATCAACAGAGATAACAAGTAACCCTGAGAAATTTAAAATGAAAGACGGTTTAACACTAAACAACGTAGAGTTAAATAAAGAGATTTCTTCTATAAATAAGGGTCCTAAGTAACCACTAAGTACACTACAAAGATATACCTAAAACCCTGATTTATTACCGTTTTTATGGTCAAAAACAGGGATTTATTAGTCTATTTGTCGTAAAAAGTTACTCACTTTATAGGGTCTATTCTATACCACAAATACAAACATTTATCCCCTTTTTCCTCGTGAAATCGGGGATTTATTCGTGTATACAGTATTATACGTTGTGGTACAAAGTGGGGGAAAGTGTCTGACCCGACGCGGTCCCTTACGTCTTTTTTATTTAATATCCTAATTAATCACAACAAAGTTATTAACAAATGTGGATTTTTTCATATGTGAGTGGGGATTCTGATTGTTAATAACTTTATTTTTATATGTACTGATGTATCTCCCACAAATTACCACCTCTAAGTAATTGTCCTTCAGTGAGTTACGAGGGTGTTTCACGTGGAACCTCTTAGTAAACTCCGTTGGTCTCTAATTGTTAATAACTTTAGGAAATGTTCATAAGTTTATTATTAGAGACCCATACCACAAACTTATGAACATACTGATAAGTAATGTGGATATTATTAGGTGGTGTGGATTTATTGTTGTATCTTTGTGTTGACACCTTAGAGTGTGTGTAGTACGTAGAAAACAGATAATCCCATATATCTGTCCTGTGGGTGTCGTGGAAAATATTTATCATGGTAGGACGTATCGTGGAAAAAACTTATCAGGTTGTCCCTGAGTAAGGTCCTTAGTGGAAATAATTTGTCTAACGGACAAAATGTCTAATAGAATGTCCTTAAGTAATTAGGCCATGTTAATTATTATTCGTATCTTTGTGTTGACG
>Ga0308008_1000231_pt1 | contig 25320 bp, 22 predicted proteins | sample Neamet125_FD_203140 | JGI IMG/M metagenome (GOLD analysis project Ga0308008, IMG submission 203140) | Marine microbial communities from water near the shore, Antarctic Ocean - #125 | ecosystem: Environmental > Aquatic > Marine > Unclassified | place: Southern Ocean | collected 2014-07-24
CTGATGCTGGATGGCTTAGTAAGTATGTGCTTAAAAGCATATTAAATATAGACAATCCGCGCAACAACCCAGACTTGAAATACATTCCGGGTAGCATCTCGAGAGAGGATCTCGTTAGAAGGGGAACTGAAAATAAGGACAGACTCATATTCGCACTTCATCCGATGAGCATTGACGAGATCACTGATGTAGCTGATGCAGGCGGAACATTACCACCTAAAAGCACTTGGGTTGAACCGAAACTCAGAAGCGGATTGTTCACCTACGAATTCGGCAATCACCCGCATCCAGAAGATTAGTAGAAGTGATAAATCTAGACGCTCTAAGAGAAATTCAAGACTCTATCCCAGATAGCGTTAAGCTCGTGGCCGTCAGCAAAACTAAGCCCGCAGAAGCTATACTGGACGCTTACGAGTTAGGGATAAGAGATTTCGGGGAGAATAGAGTACAAGAGCTCGTGGAGAAATCTGCGGCACTTCCTGCGGACATTAACTGGCATGCGATAGGTCACTTACAAAGGAACAAAGCGAAATTAGTTACTCCCATATCTCACCTCATCCACGCTGTAGACTCAACCAGGTTATTCGAGGCAATCGCAACTTGCGCTGAGAAAAGCACTGACGTACTCATTCAGATACATATAGCAGAAGAAGAATCTAAGTACGGGTTTACCGCCGAAGAGATACACGAAGTGCTTTCTAGCGGGCTTCTCCAGAGCCCACTGGTGAGAATTAGAGGATTGATGGGCATGGCTACTTTCACAGACGATCATCACAAGGTTGCAAAAGAATTCAGAATTTTGCGGGGGGTATTTGAAGAGCTAAAACCTGCTATGAGTGGGGACTTCGACACCTTATCTATGGGAATGAGCGGGGATTGGAAGATCGCCGTTGACGAAGGTTCGACATTGATACGTGTAGGCAGCGCAATCTTCGGTACTAGGTAGAGTAATAGGGCGAAGGCTTTGTACCTTCATGGCATGAAAATTCTAGCCCTCATTTTTACTGTTGCCGTTGCTTTTTCCTCTCAAGCCCAAACCCTATCTACAATAGAAGCTGTCGAGTACGATCCCGCAGGAGAAAGGTGGTTCGTGAGTAACACTTGGTCTATTCTTGAAACATCAGATGGTGGAGTCAGCTGGGAGTATTTCGGTGATGCTGAGGCGTCACACGGAATGGAAGTTCTGGGCGACAACCTTTACGTGCTTAAAAACTCTCAACTTCGAGCATATAATCTTGCAACAGCTGACCTGGTTAGCACAGCTACCTTCTCCCCCACACCTACCTTTCTTAATGGCATGGGAAATGACGGTGAGGGCCTGTTGGTTATCTCTGATTTCGCTACGAGCAGAATCTACACAGCTGACGTGAGTGATCCGGAGAATATTATTACGACTATGATTACTTCCGTTGTGGGCGCGCCTATAGCATTCAATGGCGTAGTTGTCGACGCAGAAAACAACAGAGCTATCGTAGTGAGCTGGGGTAGTAATGCTAAAATATATGAAGTGGATTTGGCCACAGGAGATTACTCCATCCTGCTTCTGGGCAGTGGACTCGGCAACCTTGATGGAATAGACGTTGACTCTGAAGGGAATTATTACGTAAGCTCATGGTCTCCAGCCAGAATTACTAAATACAATTCAGATTTCACTGAATCAGAAACCGTTGTTAGCTCTGGACTTTCTAACCCTGCAGACATCTGCTATTCTATAGAAACAGACACTCTAGGCGTTGCAAATAGCGGCTCGTCGCAAGTGACATTTCACTTCTTTGGTACAGACGATGTACAGGACATTAACGCCGAAGCTGAATTTGATATTAATCTCACAGGAGAAGAGTTTACTTTTAATATCACTAGACCCCAAGTCTTCGAGATACTAGCGTACAGTATAGAGGGAAAACTTATGGCTCGCGAAGAGATACAACTTCTACAAGGAAACACGAGAGTTCAACTGAGCAGACTTCCACAAGGGTTTGACAAAGCACACCTAATAACTGTTATAGCTCAGGGAAATGGAAGCACGATTTACAAGGAGACTTTTAAACTGGGTCTACGTCAACTTTAACCCTGAGTCTTTTAAATCTAGAGTCAAGGGTGAACTCTTCTATATCTGCTGACAGAACCTCTCTGTAAGAAGACATCTTTAGTTGTCTCTCAAATTTCAGGAGTATATCTAATCGGAATAAATCGTTGACCCTAGCCATAGATGGAGTGTCTGGGCCAGCAACTCTATCGCAGAATCTCTGACGAAGCCTTGTAGCTAGAACCTCTGCTCCAGCCTTCACCCTCTTTTCATCACTATGCCTTAACGATATGCGGATAAGCCTCACATATGGGGGATATCCGAAGTTTTTACGCTCAATAAGTTCGTGTTCTACAAGCTTAGCGTGATCACCTATTATCACCCTTTGTATCACCCAATGATCTGGAGAATAGGTTTGGATTATGACAGTCCCCCTTTCTGAAGAGCGACCAGAACGACCGGCAACCTGAGTTAGCATCTGGTATGCGCGCTCGAACGATCTGAAATCGGGGAAGGTGAGCATTTTATCTGCGCTCATAACTCCCACGAGGCCCACATTAGCGAAGTCAAGACCTTTGCTCACCATCTGGGTGCCCACAAGCACATCGTATTCATGGTTACTGAATGCATCTAGTAGCTTAGCGTGCGCATGCTTTGACCGTGTGGTATCTAAATCCATCCTAGCCACTTTAACATCCGGGAACAGCTCGGCTAACTCCTCTTCTATTCTCTCTGTCCCGAGACCCTTAGGCTTAATGGAGGTCGAGCCACATGCACAGCACTTTTTAGGTGGTGGAGCTACATGGTAGCCGCAATGATGGCAATGAAGCCCATGTAATTTCTTATGGAATGTTAATGGTATCTCGCACCGTTCACACATCACAGCATCGCCACACAAATCGCATTGCCAAGAGGGTGAGTATCCCCGTCTGTTTTGGAATAGAATAACCTGCTTACCATTTTCAAAAGCCTCTACCATATTATCCCTTAGCAGCTTAGAAAAACCACCTCTCATACTTCTCTGCTTTTGCTCCTTCTTCAAGTCTGACACTAAAATCTCCGGCATCATCACCCCTGAATACCTCTCGGTTAAATCCACCTTAGTCATTCTGCCTTCTTCTGTAGACCAAACCGTTTCAACACTAGGCGTAGCAGACCCTAGCACACACGGAACACTCCATTTATGAGCCATCCATAGCGCTACGTCTCTAGCGTTATATCTCGGAGCTGGGTCCTGCTGCTTATAGCTAGCTTCGTGCTCCTCATCGACAATAATGAGTCCTAAATTTTTAAACGGAAGGAAAATAGCTGACCTCGCACCCACCACTAAGCTGCCCTTATTATCGTCTAGAACCTTCAGCCAAGTTTCTGTCCTCTCACTAGAATTAAACCTACTGTGATAAACCTTCACTTTATCACCGAAAAACTTCTGAAGCCTCACTATCAACTGAGTCGTCAAAGCAATTTCAGGCACTAAAAACAAGGCTTGTTGGCCAGCTTCTAGCGCTTCATTTATGAGGTGAACATACAATTCCGTTTTACCAGACCCTGTTACACCGTGAAGCAGGACGGGCTTTCTTTCTATTAGAGACTTTCTGAGCGATTTGTAAGCTGTAGTTTGAGGTTGAGACAACACCGGCATCCCCTGTATCTTTCCTTCATAAGACCCTATCCTATCCACTACCCTATCCTCTAAAACGAATACGTTCTTCTCCACCCATTTATTCACCACAGAAGAATTTACTCCTGCTTTATTCTGCAACTCAGTTTTTAATACACCTTCTCCATTAGGTGCCATTTCTAAATAAGCCATCAGCGCCCGTGCCTGAGCAGGTGCTTTCTTCTCCACCCTATCCAGTTCAGCACTCAGCACTCCTTCCTCCTCCATCACCTCACTATCAATTCTAATAAAGGTCTTTTTCTTCGCTTTATATTTCTCCTTCAGCTCCTCTTCACTAATTGCTAACCCCTTATCGACGAGCAAACGCACAATCCTCTGCGGATGTGCAACACCTAAAACATCAGCTATCTCCTTTAAATCCATCCCCTCCCTCAACCTCAAAGCGTCGAGTAAATTCAATGCCGCATCGCTCAATCCCTCTTCATTATCTCGGCAGACTTCGACATCGGGATTTGTCATAATCCTAGTCTTACTCGCCAGCTTCATTCCCGCAGGCAGTGCAGCACTAACCACATCCCCAAGTGGGCAGAGGTAGTATTCTGACATCCATGACCAGCACTGGGTTTGGGCTACAGTAACAACAGGCCTATCATCCACCACTGCCTCAATTTCCTTAGGGACATAACCCTGCGGCACCACGCTATGAACCGCCCAAACCACACCCGTAAGACGTCTATTCCCTAGCGGCACCACTACCCTCACCCCTACCTCGGGCACCTGATGGCCAGACCCCACCCTATAAGTCAACACCTTTGGCAAGGCGGCTGGCAAGGCTACATCTAAGTAAATTTGAGGGCTTTTGATAACATTCATTATTTGGGTACAAAGTACCACGATATAAGCAGCAATTCCACTACAAAATTGCGTAATTTTCCTCTATGGCAAAATGTATTTCACATCTATCCCTTGGAGATTCTGCTCCTGACTTTGCGACTGTCAATGAGAACGGCGAAAAGCGTACTCTAGCTGATTATGCTGGCAACAAATTCGTTCTATACTTCTATCCTCGAGACAACACTCCAGGCTGCACTACACAGGCTTGTAATTTGACTGAGAACTTCTCGGAATTACAAAAGCACAGTATTCAGGTAGCTGGCGTGAGTCCTGACTCAGAAGCTAAGCACCTTAAGTTCATTGCCAAGTTCAACATTAGTTTCGAGCTATTCGCCGACGAGGATAAGAGCGTTCACAAAGCGTACGGGGTTTGGGGTACTAAGAAATTTATGGGCAAGGTCTTCGACGGCACACACAGAACCACCTTCTTAATTGATGAGAAGGGAGTTATTGTCGATGTTATCGCTAAACCACAAGTGAAAGATCACACTGCAGAAATTCTAGAGAGGTTTAAATTATCATAGGGGCCATTTATCCTAACGAATATGAATTACACCCCTACGAATAAAAAAGAGTAGGAACAACGTAAGTCCATTACGTACCCAGATAAATACCTTCGCTCAAAACAATTAATTATGTCTACAGAACAAGATAAAAAAATGAAAGCACTTCAGCTCACGCTGGACCGCTTGGACAAGACTTACGGTAAAGGAGTAGTAATGAAGTTAGGCGATTCGCCGGTTGAAGAAATAGACAACATTCCTTCTGGATCTTTAACCCTCGATATCGCGCTAGGAATAGGCGGATATCCGAAAGGCAGGATAGTAGAGATTTACGGACCTGAATCTTCTGGTAAAACCACTTTAGCTATTCACGCTATAGCTGAGTGCCAAAAGCAAGGCGGAATTTGCGCTTTCATAGACGCAGAGCACGCATTCGATAAATACTATGCAGAAGTATTAGGCGTTGACACAGAGAATCTATTGATTTCTCAACCTGATAATGGTGAGCAAGCACTCGAAATAGCTGACAACCTTATCAGATCTGGGGCTATCGACTTAATAGTGATTGACTCTGTTGCTGCCCTCACTCCGCGTGCTGAAATCGAAGGCGAAATGGGTGACGCATCCGTAGGTCTTCAGGCTAGATTAATGTCCAAGGCGTTGAGAAAACTCACTGGAACTATCAGTAAGACTGGTTGTTGCTGTATGTTCATCAATCAGCTTCGCGAGAAGATCGGTGTGATGTTTGGCAACCCTGAAACTACTACAGGTGGACACGCTCTTAAGTTTTACTCTACAGTAAGATTAGATATCCGTCGCTCTACACAAATTAAAGACGGAGACAAGGTGCTAGGAAACAGAACACGCGTTAAGGTTGTGAAGAATAAAATAGCACCACCATTCCGCAAAGCTGAATTCGATATCATCTACGGACAAGGCATTTCTAAAACTGGTGAGATTATCGACTTAGGAGTTGAAGCAAACATCATCAAGAAGAGTGGTTCATGGTTCTCTTACGGTGACACTAAACTAGGTCAGGGTCGTGATGCAGTAAGAACTTTACTAAACGACAACCCAGAACTTTTTGAAGAGTTAGAAACGAAGATTAAGGAATCCTTGAAGGAAAGTAAGTGAACAAGACCTTAAAAACCTTGCTCGTATTAGCTCCAGTACTGGGGGTCATCGTTTTATACTATCAGAAATCCTACGAACAGGATAGAAAGACAAGTGATGATGTTATCATTGAATATATATCGAAACCCGCAGCACTTGAATCTAACAATTCGCTTGCTGACTTAGATTCGACTTTGTTTTACGAGTCTATGATTATAGAAGATGCGGCATCACCACTTCCTTACTGGAATAGAGCGGGCTGGCATTTAAGAAACGGAAGGATTTCGGAGGGCTTATATGATTTGGACCTTGCTATAGAGGCTGACTCGACTTATGGACCGGCTTGGTCTGCAAAAGCTGACGCCTTGTACTTTATACAGAAATTCGAGCGAAGCATAAAGCACCTCGACATATGTCTCGAGTACTCACCGAACCATATCCCTTGTAAATTAAGACGAGCTGAGTTTTACATTCATCTAGATCAATTCGAAGATGCATTCACATTACTTAATGATGCATTGAAACTTAACGACCAACTCCATGAAGCATATTGGATGAAGGGAAAAATCTACCAAGAAGTAGGTGAGATAGAAAAGTCTTTAAGCTCTTTCCAAACTGCCGTTGAGGTTAACCCAGAATTCTTTGATGGATTCATCGCTCTAGGTATCGCTTACTCTAAACTAGGTGATAACATAGCTATTGAATACTACAGGAGTGCGATTGCTATCAATCCTGTTTCGGTAGAAGCTAAATACAATTTAGCAATGCACTATCAAGAGGCAGTAATGCTTGATGAAGCCATGGCATTGTATGAAGAGATCTTGGATATTGATTCAACTAATGCCACGGCAGCTTTTAACTCTGGATTTATTCAATTAGAATTCATGCAGGATTACTCCGAGGCGGAAATATGGTTTAGCGATGCTATTCATATGTTGCCGCACTATCATGTAGCTTTCTATTACAGAGGAATCACGAGAGAGAGTCAGAATGATCTAACTCTTGCCTTAGACGATTACAACGAAGCTTTACGCCTTAAACCTGACTATACTGCTGCGGCAATTGCAAAAGGCAGGGTAATAGACAGCATGAAGTAAGGACGTCATACAAGATGAGACAACGAAAAGAGGTCGACCAGGAAAATTCCGGGTCGACCTCTTTCAATACCTAAATATTTAGGGTGATTAGACTGGAGTAGGCGGTAACCTACTTAATCTTATCCACCACTGCCTTAAAGGCAACTGGGTGGTTCATCGCTAGATCTGCAAGAACCTTACGGTTCAATTCAATACCAGACTTTGAAAGTGCACCCATGAATTTACTGTACGACATACCGTGCTGACGAGCAGCAGCGTTAATACGTAAAATCCATAAGCTGCGAAAATGACGCTTGCGAAGTTTCCTTCCAATGTAAGCGTAACATAATGCTTTTTCTACAGCATTCTTTGCTACTGTATAGACGTTTTTACGAGCACCGTAGTACCCTTTCGCCATTTTTAGAATCTTCTTTCGGCGGGTTCTAGACGCCACTGCATTACTTGAACGAGGCATGAGTTAAATGTTTTAGGTATATGGTGAAGACACTTTCGAATCTTACTTGAAACCAACTACCGGGTTAATTAGACCAGAATTGAGTAAAATCAGATACAGAGTTGTCTCTTGATGTTCGGTGAATCGGCCTTACTGACCAGTGCACTGTGAGTCAAGTTACGTTTCTGCTTAGTACCTTTCTTCGTCAGAATATGACTCTTAAAAGCATGCTTACGCTTGATTTTACCCGAGGCTGTTAGCTTGAAGCGCTTTTTAGCGCTTGATTTAGTTTTCATCTTCGGCATGGCCTTAGATCGTTTTTAGGGTTATAAAAAAATTCTATCTCTTCTTTGGGTTGAACATGACCGTCATGCGCTTTCCTTCCAACTTAGGCATCTGTTCCACAGTTCCTATGTCTTCTAGTTCAGTTGCAAATCTAAGAAGCAAAATCTCGCCTCGCTCTTTAAATACGATAGTTCTTCCTCTAAAGAACACATAAGCTTTAAGTTTAGCTCCATCCGATAGAAACTTTCGCGCGTGCTTAAGTTTAAATTGGAAGTCGTGATCATCAGTGTTAGGACCGAATCGTATTTCCTTTACGACAACTTTTGATTGTTTTGCTTTTATCTCTTTCTGCTTCTTTTTCTGCGCATACAGGAATTTCTTATAGTCGATAATGCGACATACCGGAGGGTCAGCCTTAGGTGAGATCTCGACTAGGTCAAGTTCTAACTCATTAGCTAAAGCCATAGCTGCGACAGTAGTCATAACTGCTGGCTCAACATTATCTCCTACAACACGAACTTGCTCAACTGAGATATGCTCGTTGATGTTGTGTGGGTTCTCCTTGCGTACTCTACCGCGGTAGGGACGTCTTTTCCTGCGTATTGCTATAACTCAATCATTTAATTGTTCAACACTTATCTAACGGCAATCATTTCAGCAACTTCAGAACGTATACGTTCCGCAAAAGCATCTATGGTCATCGTACCGATATCACCTTCTCCTTGCTTTCGCACTGAGACTGTTCCTTCGGATTTTTCGTTCTCACCAACTATGAGCATGTAAGGAATCTTTTCTAATTCGGCGTCGCGAATCTTCTTTCCAACCTTCTCAGAGCGGCAGTCTACGAGTGCGCGAATATCGTGATTTTCTAGCACTTTCGAGACTTCTTCTGCATAGTCGTTGTATTTGTCAGATAAAGCTAGTACTCTAGCCTGTTCTGGGGTGAGCCAAAGCGGGAATTTACCTGCACAATGCTCTATTAATATGGCAATAAAACGCTCCATTGAGCCGAAAGGCGCTCTGTGGATCATCACCGGACGATGTCTAGCGTTATCCGAACCGACATATTCTAATTCGAATCGCTCAGGCAAATTGTAGTCTATCTGAACCGTTCCAAGCTGCCAAGTTCTACCGATTGCATCTCTTACCATAAAGTCTAGCTTCGGGCCATAAAAAGCTGCTTCACCATATTCGATAATGGTCTCTAGTCCTTTCTCCTCTGCAACTTCCTTAATAGCTGTCTCAGCCTTCTCCCAGTTCTCGTCTGAACCAATGTATTTCTCTGGTTTATCTGGATCTCGCAAGCTCACCTGAACTATAAAGTCGTTGAAGTCTAATGTCTTAAATATGTATAGAACTAGATCTATAACACTACTAACCTCCTCTTTAACCTGATCGTTTGTACAGAAGATGTGCGCATCGTCTTGAGTAAAACCACGAACACGAGTTAAGCCATGTAACTCACCAGACTGCTCATAGCGATAAACTGTACCGAACTCAGCAAATTTTATTGGAAGATCCTTGTAAGTACGTGGACGCGCTTTGTATATCTCACAGTGGTGAGGGCAATTCATGGGTTTCAATAAGAACTCTTCACCTTCAGAAGGTGTCTTAATAGGCTGGAAACTATCCGCACCGTATTTCGCGTAGTGACCAGATGTCACATACAGGTCCTTAGATCCAATGTGAGGTGTTATTACAGGCTGGTATCCAGACTTCTTCTGCACATTCTTGAGGAAATCTTCTAGACGCATTCTAAGATCAGCACCCTTTGGAAGCCATAGTGGCAATCCTTGACCTACTTTTTCACTGAAATGAAACAAATCAAGCTCTTTACCTAATTTTCTGTGATCTCTAGCTTTCGCTTGTTCAACTAATTCAAGATATTCAGTTAGCTCCTTCTTTTTAGGGAATGTAATACCGTAAACTCGTGTTAGCTGCTTGTTGTTTTCATCTCCCTTCCAGTATGCACCGGCAATAGCTGTAATCTTTACAGCCTTCACAAAACCCGTGTGAGGAATATGAGGGCCTTTACATAAATCTGTAAATCCTCCCTGCGTGTACATGGAAATATCCCCATCCTCTAACCTCTCAAGCAGATCAAGCTTGTACTCATCACCTTTTTCCTCAAAGTACTTAATAGCATCAGCCTTACTTAGCTCTCTGCGAATAAATGCATTTTTCTCCTTTGCTAGCTCGAGCATTTTCTTTTCAACGGCTGGTATATGACCATCCGTGAAGGTGTGCTCTCCGAAATCAACATCGTAATAAAATCCAAACTCCACAGGTGGCCCCACCCAAAACTTAATACCTTCAAACATAGTCTCAAGAGCTTCAGCTAGAAGATGAGCTGAACTATGCCACATAGTACTCTTACCCACCTGGTCTCGCCAGGTTAGTAGCTTTAAAGTTGAAGACTCAGTGATAGGTCGTTGAGAATCTATTACCTCGCCAGCAACTTCTGCCGCTAAGACGTTACGAGCCAAGCCCTCGCTAATTCCCATAGCAATATCGAGAGCCGTAGTTCCAGACTCTACTTTTTTTACTGACCCATCGGGTAATGTGATATCAATCATGACGCGCAAAGATAGCTCGTGTAGTGGGCTAGAAGCCTACTTAACCCTGACTTTTTCCCAAGATTTTACTTGCCAATGTATCGTCGCTTCTGCCACTTTCATATCTAAGGAATCTAGCACCACTGATGTAAGAGTGAATGAAGCAACACCATCAGCAGAAATGTCAGACTTAACCATCTGCAACTTCCCGTCGCCCCAAGAACTAGTAGCAGTGCAACAACCTTTAGGTCTCCTCAAATAATCAACCTCTAGTCTGCCCATTATGAGGCGGTACTGAGTGATGTCGAAGGCTTCTAGGACGTTGAGTCCTGAAACGAATTCAGCTGCAGTAGCCATAGCACAAGCGTGCATGGTGCCAAGGTGATTTCTGTTACGCCTGCGGTCCGGCAGACTCACCACACATGTTTCTGAGCTTAACTTTACTACAGAAATCCTGTGAGGTCTATTAAAAGGAATGACCTCTTGCATAATTCGACTAAGCAGGCCAGGCTTACCTGATTTAGCCCTAGCAATTAGCTTAGAAACATACTGGGTATTACTAGACATCATAGATTAACGTTTTTAGTTGCCAAGGCATTTTCCATCGCCATTTTAATATTAGGTCTGAAATATCCAGGACCCTTCATAATCTTTCCGTCTTCCCGTAAAATGGGCAGACCATTTTCTCCTAGTTTTGACATATTAGAAGCTTGTATTTCTTGAAAAACATCTTCTATCACATCATGCATGCCATGACGCAATATGGTACCGCAAAGAATGTAAAGCTGATCACCTAGAGCATCTGCAATTTCAACCATATCGCCAGCTTTAGCAGCCTCTAGATACTCATCATTCTCTTCAGCCATCAGTCTGTGACGAAGCAAGACATCTTTCTCTGAGAGTGATGAATTCGGCTCATCGGAGTTAGGGATTTTAAAAGAGTCGTGAAATGTTCTAACAGCTGAGATGACATTTTGGAGGGATAAATTGTTTTCCATAGCTCGAAATTGGGTAGTAATGAACCAATAGCCAAACAGACAACGAATATGTTTCCCAACAATTCTTAACAAGATTTAAATTTTACGACTACCTAGGAAGTGGGTGGGAAAGGTATTTTAGCCTTCTAAATTTTTTACAGATGATAGAAACTGCTCCAGACATCCAACAACTTAACGAGAAGGTTGAGAAAGCAAGTCGTATTACAGACGCCATAAAGGCTGAAATGGGTAAGGTTATCATAGGCCAAACCCAAATGATAGACAAGCTCCTCATAGGTCTACTAGCTAACGGCCACATATTACTTGAGGGCGTGCCTGGACTAGCTAAAACTCTTGCCATCAATACCTTAAGCAAGTGTATTGAAGCTGATTTTAGCCGCATTCAATTCACCCCAGACCTACTACCTGCCGATGTGGTAGGAACCATGATCTACAACCCGAAGAAGGAAAGCTTCTCCGTAAAAAAGGGGCCTATTTTCGCCAACTTCGTTTTAGCTGACGAGATTAACCGAGCACCAGCGAAGGTGCAAAGTGCATTACTTGAAGCCATGCAGGAAAGGCAGGTAACGATAGGAAACGAGACATTCATAGTGCCTGATCCGTTTTTAGTGCTTGCAACCCAGAACCCCGTTGAGCAAGAAGGTACATACCCATTACCGGAAGCTCAGGTAGATAGATTCTTGCTGAAGGTCGTTATAGGGTATCCTACTAAAGAAGAGGAGCAGGTGATAATGAGGGCGAATCTAAAAGTGGGTGGACTACCAAAACCTTCAGTAGTGGTGAGTACTAAGGAGATACTCGAGGCTAGAGATCTGGTGAGCTCGATATATATGGACGAGAAGGTGGAGAGATATATAATTGATTTAGTATTTGCTACTAGATCACCTGAAAACGTGGGTCTGGGTCACTTAAGTGAGCTAATCAGTTTCGGGGCGTCGCCTAGAGCTAGCATAGGACTGGGACTTGCTTCTAAAGCACATGCATTCCTGAACCACAGAGGGTACGTAACGCCTGAGGATGTCAGGGCTGTAGCTATGGATGTGATGAGACACCGTGTGGGCTTGACGTTTGAGGCAGAGGCAGAGAATATTACTCAGGAACAAATAGTGACTGAGATTATGGATATGGTAATAGTGCCTTAAGGATTTATATGGACACTTCTGAACTTTTAAAGAGAGTAAGGCGTGTTGAGATTAAATCTCGCGGCCTGAGTGACCGGATTTTCTCTGGTTCATACCACAGTGCCTTTAAAGGTCGTGGGATGGCTTTCAGCGAAAACAGAGAGTACCAGCACGGGGACGAGATAAGGTCTATCAATTGGAACGTTACCGCTAGGATGGGAACACCGTATTTAAAGGTGTTTGAGGAAGAAAGGGAGTTAACTGTGTTTATAATCGCGGACGTAAGTGGATCGATAGACCTAGGCACAAGAGGCTCAACGAAGAGAGATACAATAACTGAATTGGCGGCGGTTTTGGGCTTTAGTGCTCTAGGAAACAACGATAAAGTCGGAGCTATTCTTTTCTCAGATAAAATCGAAAAATTTATCCCCCCTAAAAAGGGTAGATCTCACGTTTTAAGGATAATAAGGGAGCTTCTAGACGTGAAATCTGAGGGCACTGGTACAGATGTTACAATGGCATTAGATCACTTTCTTTCAGCAATGAAGAAACGTACAGTCTCGTTTTTGCTAAGCGACTTTAGAGATGATGGGTTTGAACAGCTGTTAAAAAGAGCCGGAAGAAAACATGATTTTGTGGCCTTAAGGCTCGACGACCCTATTGACAAGGAGATTCCGAGTGTAGGGTTTTTACCTGTAAAAGATCCTGAAACAGGTAATGAAGATTGGATCTGGAGTTCATCTAAAAAAGCCAGAACGAAATACAAAGCAGCAGAATTAAAAAGGTGTGACGGACTGGATAAAATGTTTTCTAGAGCAGGCATAGACCATACAGTGATAAGAACTGACAGAGATTACGTGAAACCATTAATGCAATTATTTGACAAACGTGGGTAAGTACTTTATAAATATCATCTCTACTTGGGTCTTAGTTTTCATAACTACGGGTGTACACTCTCAGGTACTGTTCACTGCAGACACAAGCGAAATAAGCTGGGGCGAAAGAGCTACTATAACTGCACGAATGGGATTTTCGGTTATTAATGACAGTCTTAGAACTGACGTATTGCCTAACTGGACAGACACAATACCTGGTGGATGGGAAATTATCTCGTCTTCCGGACCTGACACTTTAGCTCCCTCAGAATTAGATCCGGAGGACTGGAATTATGTCGTTGAAAAAACATGGGCGGTGACTGCTTTTGACTCAAGCTCAATAATATTACCCGGGCTTAGTATTACTGTTATTCCTACAAGAACGGAGAACTCTAAGGACATAATAGGTCATGCTGAAATTTATGACGTTAAATGGACTAATGCAGAAAATATAGTGCGATGGCTACCATATGCAGGGTGGACATTACTAGTGATTTGTTTAGTATTAGGTCTATGGTTTGTGATTAAAAAAGGGCGGAATCGAAACATAAATATTGAAGAAGAAATAGAAATGGAGGTGATTCCAGCACATATTATCGCGCTCAAAGCACTCAAGGAATTAAAGCAGAGAGAGGCCTGGAAAAAGGGTGATGGGAAGACTTTTCAAGTACATTTGAGTCAGGTGATTAGAACATATATCGATGCTAGATTTATGGTAAAGTCACTCGACAAGACATCTAGTGAAGCTGTTCAGTTAATTAAAATGCTAGACGTAAGCGAGAGTGATAAACAGGAATTGATCGCAGCTCTTTTAACCGGAGATAAAATCAAATTCGCGAAATTTACCGCTGCCGATGACTTACATGAAAAATCACTGGACACCTGTATTTCGTTCGTAGAAAGTTCATGGGAGAAAATTGAGAGCAACAAAGAGAATCGTGATGAAGTGGCTTAAAGTCTTACCGACACATATCATTGCAATTGTTGCGGTAATTATCATCGCCGTTAATGCTGATTCAAATTATGATTGGCATAGCTTCAAAGCGTTGTATTTATTACCACTAACGCTCGCGCTTGTGGCTTTTAGATATTTTTCAAAGGGCCTATCATCGCCTTTGCGTGCAACTATTAACACATCTCCATCGGAGGGTAATCAGCGGGGGTATTATTCTAACTTCTGGATAACTGAATTGCCACACGCGATAAGGACATTTGCAATTGGGATGCTCATAATAGCGTTAGCGCGGCCTCAATCTTCAGACAGCGTAGAGGATATGACGAGTGAAGGAATCGATCTTGTATTAGCTATAGACGTGAGTCATTCCATGCTGAGTCAGGACTTCAAGCCAAACCGACTGGAAAGATCTAAAATTGTTGCAATTGAGTTTATAGATGCTCGCCCTCACGACAGGATAGGTGTCGTAGCGTACGAAGGTGAAGCGTTTACTCAAGTACCTGTAACTTCCGATCATGTGGTAGTAAAAAACGGCATCATGGACCTACAACCGGGGCTGCTTCAAGGCGGTACGGCCATTGGGATGGGGTTAGCTACAGCCGTTAACAGGCTTAGAAATTCAGAAGCGGAGAGCAGAGTTATAATTATTCTCACAGACGGTATGAATAATGCAGGCCAAATCGACCCAAGCGATGCCGCTCAACTTGCGGAGCTAAATAACATTCGCATTTACACCATTGGAGTAGGAACTATAGGGAAAGCAAAAAGCCCCGTTGCATTTAATGCTAGCGGAACGGGATATAGGTATGACTGGGTGGATGTGAGAATTGATGAGGATGTGCTAATGGACATCGCCAACAGAACAGGCGGAAAGTATTTCAGAGCAACTAATGCAGAAAAACTTTCTAGCATCTATAGTGAAATTGACGAGTTGGAGAAAACTCGCTTTAACGTAATAAAATACCAACGTAAAACGGAGGCCTACTTGCCATTTGCGCTAATGGCATTAATCTCCATAATACTAGAAAGAGCTTTAAGATTCACCTTTATCCGCTCGCTATCATGAAGCAGTTAAAGCCCATAATTCTAGGAGTGAGTATAGCTGAAATTGTTTTTTGGGTGGCCATCGGAGCAATAACAGTCGTATTACATGAATTCGCACCGCATATAGAATGGAATAAAAGGGAATGGCTGATACTACTTGCCAGCCTACCTATTTCAACTGTAGCATACATTATTCATATACATTGGAAAATCCGATCTGCAAATAAACTTGCTGATGCTGACTTGCTAGATGGAGTTCTTTCAAAATTCTCACCCAGACGAGACACATGGAGGTTTTTAGTTTGGCGCATGGCATTAGCATTGACTGTTTTCTCTGTTTTGGGGCCCAAAGTGGGAAGCAAACTCATAGAGGTTGAGTCTAAGGGTTCGGACATCATGATAGCCATAGACGTCAGTAATAGCATGATGGCAGAAGATTTAGGGCCATCGCGTTTAGATATTGCTACCCAAACCGTCGAAAGAATTATTTCTAAACTAGGAACTGACAGACTGGGGCTTGTGGTTTTTGCAGGCGAAGCATACGTTCAGTGTCCGCTAACTTCAGATTACAGTTCATTAAAGACATATCTACATTCTGTAAGTCCTAATCTTATCGCCACACAGGGAACAGCCATTGGAGCTGCGATAGATGTTTGTCTCAAGGCATTCGAAAATGCTCCAGAGAACGGAAGGAGTATTCTAATATTAACTGACGGAGAAAACCATGAGGACGATCCCGTCGCAGCTGCATCTAAAGCAAATGATTCTGGTGTAACCGTTCATGTTTTAGGTATAGCTACGCCTGAAGGTGGCCCCGTACCTAAATTCAACAAGCGTGGTGAAAAGATTGGATTCCTACAATCTTCCGACGGGAAGCCTGTCGTTTCTAAACTTGACGAGTCCAGCTTGATAGCAACTTCACAAGCAGGTGGTGGACTATTCACACGAGCTAATAAAAGTTTCGTGAATATAAACCCCACTATTGAAGCCTTTAGTAAAACCCTTAAAATCGCAACTACGGATGTCAGGTATACAGATTACGACCATAAATTTCAGATTCTACTTTTACTTAGTTTGGTCTTAATCATACTAGAAACACTGATCCCCCACCCTACAAAAAGCGAATGAAATATTTTGTTTACATATCGCTGATATTTCTTTTGTTTACTAAGGCTAACGCCCAAACCCAGCAAGAATTAAAGCAACACCTTATTGACGGAGTGGAGGCGTTTAATGCACAGGCACACGAGTCGGCAGCCTCCTCATTCAATTCTGGAAGTAGTCTTGAGAACTATGAAGATATCGCGGCTTACAACAGAGGCAGATCATTACTCGAGACAGAGGATTTTGAATCTGCTATTTCTGCATTCCAACAGGCAATAGAATTCAGTGACAATCCGATTCTGAAATCTCGTTCTGAGTATAACATTGGAAACGCATCCTTAATGGGAGGGGAAATCGAAACAGCCATAGAAGCATACAAATCGGCGCTTAAACACGACCCTAACTTCGTTGAGGCGAGACACAATCTAGCAAACGCGTATAAACTTCTACAGCAGCAGGAAGAACAGGAGGAAGAGCAAGACGAGGAAGGAGAGCAAGGAGAGCAAGGCGAAGAAGGCGAAGAAGGAGAAGATAATAACGAGGAAGCAGAGGAGAGTGAACTGCCAGAAGAAAATGAAGAAGAGGGAAAGCCCGTAGACAAGCAAATTTCAAAGGAGGAGATGGAACGCATTTTAGAAAACCTAGAAAACGAGGAGGAGAAGATTCAAGCTAAGCTGACAAAGCAAAAAGGGTCAGGAAAGAAAACAATAGAAAAGCAATGGTAGGTATCAGAAATATCATTAGTGTGGTGATGGCTTTGACACTAGTCATCTTTTCTGCCGGGACAGCTGTATCGCAAGACGCCAGTGTTACGTGTACGGTTAATCAAAATCCTACAAGAACTAACAATAGGATACAACTAACTGTAACACTGTCGAATTGTAAATTAAAAACGGGACAAATAAGTTTAGGTAAAATACAGGGACTGCATTTGATGGGAGGGCCATCCGTATCTCAGCAGACAAGTATGTATAATTTTAAAACCACATACAGCTACAGCTACACATATTCTTATCAAGTAACATCAAATTCCGATATAACTATACCTGCAGTTAAGTTGTCTACGACGAAGGGAGTTATGAATTCTGAACCATTCGTGTTAAAAGTTTCATCAACAAACAACAGTGCTGATGAAACCCGCTCAGGTTATGGACTACTAACTAGTGTAGTAGTCGTGAATAAAAAAAGCGTTCATCTAGGGGAGCCTGTGATAATTAGATACAAGATTTATGCAAAGGATGGAAGGGTTAGCTACAACATCAATAAGTTTCCTGAGCTGGAGGGATTTTGGACTGAAAGCTTGCCTGAACGGACGAATAAACAATCAATAAAAATCATCAACGGAGTTGAATATGTAGAAAAAGTTGTGAAAGAAATTCTTGCTTTTCCACAACAAACAGGATCGTTTACATTGGATGATTTCATTATACAGGGATATAAAAACGTGGGATTCTTCCAGCAACAGGAGATAAAAACCGGTTCTAGACCAGCTACTATTAATGTGGTGCCATTACCTGACGGGAAACCAGATGGATTCATTGGGACTTTTGCGAATCTTAGAATTCAGACTAGGACTGATGCCGATAGCATTCAGGTAAACGAGGCTTTCAATTTCGAATTGACTTTTATTGGAAATGGAAACCTAAAACTAATACGCGAACCTAAGTTGGTTTGGCCTGTGGAATTCGAAGTGTTCGACCCGGAAATCATCGACAACATAACCATTAACACCGCTGGAGAGAGTGGCCGTAGAACATATAAATACGTAGTCATACCTAGAGCTCCAGGCGAGTACTCACTCCCGGAAATAAGCTTAAGCTACTACGACTATAAAGATGACAAGTACATAACACGTACACTTAGAAATGAAGTGATTCTGATAAAGAAAGGCGATGGTATTAATGGCGATGAAACAACGTATAGCATCAAGGAAAAGGTTAAAGTTCTCAATCACGATATTAGACACATAAACACAAGTCACGCACATTGGGGCTCCGACAACAATGAAGCTATATCATTGAAATTGATTTGGCTGCTTTACATATTAGGGCCTCTTATGGCCGGGGTTGCATTGATCTTTAAAAGAAGAACTGACTCAGAACATCGTGATGTGAGGGGGACTTTGCGTAAGAAGTCTGGTAAAGTGTTTAATCGTGCTTTAGACAGATGCAGTGGTATAGACACGAAGGAGCTAGCATACGCTGAGCTTGGTGAAGCTATAGAAGTGTATCTGTGTGCTAAGCTAGGCTGGGGACGAAGTCAATTTAGTAGGACTGCTTCCTTTGAAGTTCTTAAAGACCAAATGGGAGAGCCCGATGCCGAAGCCTGGGATAGTCTGTTGCAGAAATGTGAAATGGCAAGGTATGCGCCTGGTGCATTGCCGGAATTGTCTGACACAATTCAGGAGGCCCGAAAACTAGCTAGCATTAGCTCAGAAAAGATAAAAATCAGTGCAGCAAATGTGATTCTATTTATGCTTGCCTTCACTCCTGCTATTACTCTAGCCCAAATAAATCCTGACATCAGTCTCGATCTGAATTCTAAATTCGAAATAGCTAACACCGCTTATCTCGCGGGGGATTACGAAGTAGCAGTTGCAGAATATGAAAGCATTTCTCGCAGCCATATGTGCTTTGAACTTGAATACAATTTGGGCAACGCTCATTATAAACTGGAGAACATAGGTGAGGCTTTGCTGCATTACGAAAGAGCTAAGCTTATCGACCCTTTAAACGACGACTTAAGGGCGAATATATTACTAGCTGAACTGAGATCCATTGATAAAATTGAATCTCTACCCGGTGTAGGTCTAGATAAACTGGCAGCAGTTGTTTTTGCTGGTAAAATGTTCGTTTTTTGGTTTTTCTTGAGTCTCGCTTTTTGGACTACAGGATTCGTGTTGATAGCTATTAAACTATCTAAACCTCAAAGTATAATCAGTCCTTTTGCCAGTAGTGGCGCCGTTTTGTTTTTAATACTTTCTCTCTTGTTCTCTTCATTCCTTTATTCAACCGTGGATAGAATGTCTAACTCTAGATACGCTATCGTAATGCATGAAAGAGTAGATGTAATGAGTGGGCCAGGAGATACTGGCGTGAAACTATTTCAATTACATGAAGGCACTAAGGCTTGCGTTATAGGTGTTGATGGGAATTGGACAGAGATAAAGCTAGAGAACGGTAACGTGGGGTGGCTTTACACAAATGCTATAGAACCTATCTAATCACTTCTAATCTCAGGATTTGTCTAACAGCTTTTATGTCGCGCAATTCAATTGTATAGACTCCTGAATTCCAACTCGAAATGTCGAGGGTTAAATTTCCGCTAGTAGAAGTCTGGGATTGGAAAACAAGAGCACCCACCATATTATATATTCTTACTGGTGTCGATCTTAATGCATAGTTAAGTGTAGCAAAAGAAGACGAAGGGTTAGGACTCACAGATACAGAAGGGTAATCATCTATATCGTTAGTATCATCATTTGGTGGAACTACATCATAAAGAATAATATCATCGAGAGCGGCCTCAATCAAGCTCCCCCCATCTAAGTACTCCCCCACAGTTGTACTGTCAGAAGCTATAAATCTCATTTGGAATTCATCCGTCAACTCGACATAATCAGAAACTCTAAATGCCTTACGTCTCCATGACATATCCTGCTGCAGTGTGTTCTCTAGATATTGCCAGTTTAAACCTCCGTCATTAGATATCTGTACCTGCCACCAATCTGCACCAGGATTAGCTCCTGTTGAAGGTGCGTTCACATACCATCTCCAGTAGGTCATTACAGGATTATCGTAAATAGTAAGGTCTATTAAAGGAGATTCTAGAGTCGTGTGTCCACCATCTACATCGTTCTCACCTATACCTGCATCAGAGCCAGGGCTGACACCCGTTAAGAAACAATATCCAGCGAAACCAACCGTGTGGTCAGCTGCAGCAGCTACTATAGAAGACGGGTTTCCAGCCTCGCCATAAGAACCCACAGGAATGGTTTCTTCCCACTCACCTGAAGTTGCATTATCTGTCGGCAATCCCATTTCCCAATTACCAAAATCAGCATAATCGTCCGAATCATTTATCAGATACGGGTAAGAGCCGACAACGATATAGTATGGTAAATTCGCATTCGAAACGTTATCCGAAGCCATCGGTGTTACTCCACTTACACCTCCGAAGACATCCTTAATCTTTATGAAATACTCCACAACTGTTCCGGCGGGAAGACCGTTTATTGTAGATGTGAAGAACTCATTGTTTTGGTCCATTAGAATCTCATTCCATGCATCGGAATACAAAGTCCTATAGGATAAATAAACACCATCGAAATACAAGCTGTACGGGAAGACTACATCAACTTCAGCCTCAATCTCTATGCTCTCATCAGCTTGCGTAAACTCCACCGGATAATGATCCACCGTAGCATAACTGAAAAGAGTAATGCCATGAATCGCGAACCCCTCAATAATAGCTAGTGCGTTAGGCGTACCATTAAGCAAATCATCATCGTCATCATCAGCTTGCAACACATCTAAAAGAACATCCGTGAAGGCTTGACCTTCCTCACCATCCGCAGCTGTGGCTTGAAGGCCTGGCAGAGCATCGGCAAAAAGCGACATCGTTATGTCCCAATCCCCGCCTAACAACAAGTGTGTGTCGTACCAAGCTCCCGCAATGATCTCACCATCGGAGTGAACCTCGCCTACGATATCTTGAGGGTACACTTTAGGTTCAGCATCGTACCTACGAATACCATCATTATTTTCTTCATAAAATCCTTTTCCTATTTCTACAATATCAGCTAAGGACATAGCCCAAATATCCGCATACCCCTCTCCCATCGCTCCATTGTAAAAACCCGCACCTAGGCTATTATAATAGAAGCTATTAATTCCGTGACCATATTCGTGATAAACGACATCAGCTATCAATGACGTAGGATTACAACCACCACCTGTATCGTAAAAATTGATACTATTGCCGTCGAAAAAAGCATTACACTCACCCTCAACATCAATATTCGTGGATAGCGGGAAATCTAAAGCAGTAAAGCCAGGCAGCCATGCATTCATATGATCGTGAATAAGGTTGACATTCCTATACGCGCTCACTTCTTTTGGGTTTCCAGGTACGCTTAAAATATTATATCCGTTTTGGAAATCGAGAAGGACGGATGGTGTGTTGTTGTTTGTATAAACATTGCACCACTTCCCCTTCAGCTCGATATTAGCACTCATCATTGCTGAAGAAAGATTCGTGATAAAGCCGCCGTTTTCATCGGTGTAAAACGTCTGGCCATTCAATAATAATTGAAGGTGAGGCATACCTAACTGTTCTGAATCTTCGTACGGATACGCAGCGTGCCCTAAACCGTTCATTTGGCCTGAAATCACTGGAAGCGTAGCAGGTTGAGTTATAAGTTCTTTAGTTACTACTGGCTCAGTAATTGGCTTTTTAAACAAGCCCATTGTAACCGTAGTTTTCTTTCCTAGGTGGTGAACAATGTTATTTTTTCTATACCAAACCCTTCCACTAAAAGCATCCACCCATGTCTCGTAATTTCTCACAAGCCCATCAACCTTTCCCTTAAGCATCATCTTTCTTACAAGTCTGAATTCTCCATCTGCATATGAATCAGGAAGAATCGCCCATCCCTCAAAAGTCAACGCCAAGTCTTCGAAAATAATATCACCTTTAGCAAGAGCAGATAGTACTTCATCGTCTAACAAATCCCCGACTGGTAATTCTGCATCACTCCACCAATCCAACCCCCACATTACAAGCTTACCCTCCTTCCATTTAGTTTGTAATTGGCTGAACAGAACTGGATATCCACTTATGGTTTGGGTTTGGAAAACTCGACTGTGAGATTCAGAATTAGCAACCACTACAGCATCAGAGAGCTGAGATTTATCAATACCGAAAAGAGTCAATTGATTCACCACAAACTCATTATGTTTGCTATCTATATCTGCACCACTAATTACGACCCCTGGTCCCCATGCTCGGTGTGGAAAGCCCGTTTTACTACTCATAGTGGTCATCCAGCCAGCATGACTTATTTCCCACTGACTCCAATAAGATGTAGCTCTTAATAATGCTTGACTGTTCTGAGACAAGTCAGAGGAAGAAATACTTAATCGTATTTCATTCACATCTACTCCTACCGGAGATGATGCATGTAAAAATAAACTAAAGGACAAAAAAACAATCGCAAGAAATCTATTCATGCGAACAAGATAAGAATAAAGTAGAGTTATTTATCAGTTTTCACATTTACCGGTCTCTTCTTTGGAGCAGTCTTAGAACCTGTCATTGGAGCAGGAACCTCTATCCTCTCTTTATTAATCTGCTGAGAATTAGACAGGTCAGCCCAGTCAGCTTTAATACCCTCAATAAGAATAATCTCTCCCATTTTCAAGGGTAATTTACGTGCTTTTAGTATATTAGAATAATATAGTATTTTTAATTCTTTAAGTTTTTCTATAAATACAGACTCAGTATTCGACTTGTCCAAACTTGGAAAGAGAGCTAATGCTTCTTTGCTCGCTCTCTGTTCTGCATCGATTAATTTAAAGAATATTGTCTTTCTTGTTTCTAAATCTAACCCGAAATTTTCGGACTCCATCTTGTCAGAAGCAGGAATTGGAAACGTTGGTTTTTTTTCTAAAGAATCAGAACATCCGACGATTAAACATGAGCTTGCTAATAACAGAGTGATAACTAAATGTAATGATTTCATGATTAGGATTTGAGAAGATTTTTATTCTGGACACACAAGTCCAAAGTTAGCTAATACAACTAGGATATCACCTACGCTAATACTTAAATCTCCATCCACGTCTCCGACACATTCGGACATACACCCAGGAAAGTCACAAGAGCCATCATCCCATGAAGCATTAGGGTTAAAATTGAGAGCCACATTATATGTGCAACCTCCCATTTCACCACACGTTCCATCAGTCCATGCTGATTCGCATTCACTCATCGTTTCATAAAACGCCGATGAATAATCGACTCCGTTAGAATAAGTCGAACAGCCACTTAAATATGTACAGGATCCATTAACATTCGCAACGCCTAATGCAGCAAGGCATAGTCCAAAACTAACTCCACCTAAATCTGTACATGGGTCAATTATAATTGGCGGACAGATTCCATATGTCCACGCAGTCACACCTCCGTAATTGTATGCCTCGCATTCATTGTCATAAGTAACTCCATCACAACCACAAACAGGGACGAAAGCAAGTGGGCAAGGAATAGAAGTGTTGATTTGGTCTACATTGACACAAACACCTTCAATACAGCTAGAGTTACATTCATCGAAACTATCATAAAACGCTGGACTGTAGTCAACACCGCACACCTCCCAGCCACACCCACTTAGATAAGTACACCCACCATTAACAACTGCAATGCCGAGTACCATATCACAATCCCCAAAATCAACATCACCCACATCAGTACATGGCCCGACTAAAACTTGAGCGGAAAGACTAGAGATAAATAGCAATGGTAAAAATCTGAGCATAATTCTTTTTACTAAATATAACTATTCATAGTGGAAATATTCGGTTTTGTCGCACTTTTTTCGCATCTTAACACTCTTAAACACATCTCTATTCTTCAGAGATAATAATGTACCTAGCATGACGCTAAATACTAAAGAATATTGTACTAGAATTTTATTTGCAGCAGTACTATTCTGCTTCAGCATTCCTACTCTAGTTGCCCAAACCACATGCAATGACGAATCGGCATGTAACTTCTCACCACCTACAACGAACTGCATAAGGGTAGAGATCATGGCAGAGCATAACGGCATGGTCGGCTCTGATGATTTAACAGGCATGAGTACTTATCGAGTTTATGCAGTCCTTGAAAACTCAGATGACATAATTAGTGCATTAATCGGTGATGAAGAACACCCTGGATTCTTCTCAACTTCAACGTCGTTCTTTCAGCACAGCATTGGATCAGTAACTCCAAGTGGAATTAACCCTGCTTTCTACCCGGCATTTCCCTCCCTTGAATTTGATAGTTGGATTACAATCGGTATTGATAGATCACCACAAGCTGGAGAAGGCACTATCAGCATTCTTGAGGAGGATTCAGAACCATGGACTGCTCCTTTTGAAAATGGAGGCAACATAGATTTGACAGGGATCCTAGGAGGAGGTTGGTATACATTCACTAACTACACTAACGCACATGCTGGTGAGGACCTCGAGGTTTTAATAGGCCAGTTTACTACTTCAGGCTCTCTTGAAGGCCAAATCTACATGCAGGTTTTCATTCACGGCGATCAAGAAAACGAAATCAGAACTTTAGTCAACCTTGCAGATGCTTGTGGTGCTGGGAGTCTAGATAATTGTATTTATTCAGAAGAGAATTTCGATTGCGATGGTATTTGCATCCTCGATGAAAACGAAAACGGAATATGTGATCTAGATGAATTAGGGGGATGCACCAGTTCGTTAGCCTGTAATTATGATGCTACTGCTACAGAAGACGATGGGTCTTGTGATTTCATTTCATGTATCACTTTCGGTTGTTCTGATGATCTAGCTTGTAACTATGATGCATCAGCTGATTACGATGATGGCACGTGCGAATATGCAAACTTCCCATACAACTGCTCAGGTGAATGCATCGCAGATGATGATGGTGATGGTGTATGTGATTCTTTT
>Ga0308008_1000232_pt1 | contig 25295 bp, 16 predicted proteins | sample Neamet125_FD_203140 | JGI IMG/M metagenome (GOLD analysis project Ga0308008, IMG submission 203140) | Marine microbial communities from water near the shore, Antarctic Ocean - #125 | ecosystem: Environmental > Aquatic > Marine > Unclassified | place: Southern Ocean | collected 2014-07-24
AATAAAGATGCAATCACCTACACTACACTTCCAACCACTGAAAAAGTTTTGACTCTTAACAATGATATCATTTGCATTACAAACTTGTTCTGTCTTATCAGTATAACGATTGTATGAGACAGTCATTTCTGTTCTCTTGTCTGGCTTAGGAACACTCTGATGTGTTTCTATGTTATGTGCTTCAATAAATCGTACATGTTCTGGATCTGAATACTTCCAAGGGCCAGTAACATGTGAGAGTTCGTCATACAGTGGTGTCCACTCTATGAAGTAGTTAGGCATGACAGTCTTTAGATGTTCTGCAAACTCTACGCACTCCCAAAATCTTTCTTCATGTAATAATATCTTTGTACTTAAGTAGTTGACTTTCTCAGACAACCATATAGAGTTTTCTTCGTATCTATCTTTGTTAACTTGTTCTATATGTAGACTAGCAACAATGTCATCAAAGAGATATGCATGTTTCTGCCACCATTTTAAAGGTCTTGACAAATTAGTATTAACTGCTAAAGTAGCATAGGGCATGTTCTCATAAATCCATTCACATATAGGAATGAAGTTACGCCATGCTGTTGGCTCACCGCCTGAGAAAAAGAATTTAAAGTTTTTGTAACCAGCTTTCTTGTAACGTTTAACTATTTCTTCTAAGTTCTTTATATAGAGGTCTAAGTTTCCGTTGTTAGGGTTATCGCCCGCCCAGTTACCTGGATTGCAATAACTGCAACTAAAATTACAAAAGTTGTTCACCTGCCACGTTATTGCTAAGTATGGCTCAGGTGCAAATACTTCTCTTAACTCTGGGCCCATTCGTATACTTCCTTCATTTCAGGTACTATGTCTTCAAACTTTTCATCTCTATACTGATCAAGTTCGTCATTGAACTTTTTAAACTCTAGTATTCCACCTTTGTTTTCATCACCAACTGTTAAGTTATAGATGATCATTTTAAAGCCGTTGTATATGTCTACATTGTCTTTATGTCTCTCTTGGTATACACGATACAATTCTGCTAATCTGCGTTTAACATCTTGTGGTAGTATCATTACGTTAGCATACCACGGGTTAGTCGCAAGATTGAATCTCGGTGATGAGTATTCAACATCGATAAACTCGTTATCAACCATGTAATCCCAAAAGTCAGGAAAATCAAAGATATTCCAAATGGATATCGTGGGAGTGATTTGAAACTGAGCATGTGGAACTTGCTCTTTTACCTCTTTGATATTCCCGACAACTTTTTCCCAGTCTGTGCCGCTTCTGATACACTCTGCGACTTCGCCATGTGCATCTAAACTAGCCCAGATTTTTAACTGGGGAAACTTTTTCCAATACTCAATCAAGTCAACATTCTTTTTATACTTTAATGTTGAAAAGTTAGTCGTATAGGTTAATTCTACTTGATCACATAGATCGTTTTCGATCCAGTAATCTAAACATTCATAATGCTCTTGTGTGATAACAATCTCTCCACCAGCAAAATAAACTTCTGTAACGTCATCTAAGTAAGGCTTTAGTTTAGACATCAATGTCATATCATCGTTGTTATTGATAACAATCTTACCCTTACTCTTGGGGAAGTATTCTTCAAACACTTCTGCCCCGCGTTCTTTTAAAAATTCTTGTGACCATAGTGATGAACATGAGGGTCCACATGATCTGCATTTCATGTTACAGATATTACTAAAACGAATATCCATATACTTCATTTGAAACTCTTTCAGTGACCCGTCATCATTAGTAACGTCTGCTATGTAATCTACATAGTCTAGGCCTCTACGTTTATTGTGTGACTGACGCATTGTCCACTCACCCATGAGTTCTAAGTCATAGCAACGTTTACATGCTTCTACAGGCTCGTCTCTCATCATCTCTAGTCGCATAGTTTTATAATCTTCTGAGTTCATCATTTGTATGATAGACTCGTCCTCTCTTATTTCTGCAACAGGCAACTCACTATCAGCAATACAACAAGGCATTACTCTCTTATCGGGCCATGCATGAAAGTGTACCCAGGGTAGAACACAAAAATGTTTGCCATTCTCTACTAGGTTTTTTACTACTATCTTGTCCATCTTAAAACTTCACTCCCAAAGTTATATTAAAAATACTGTACTCAATCGGGTCTTTTGTATAAACGTTTTTCATTCCTACAGTGACATTATCTGTTAAATGATAATCAAGTGATGTCTCGTTTCTTAAGTAATCATCATCTCCTGATTCCCATAATGTCTTGTTAGTAAATGAAAGTACTTTGCTCATTTTATATGTGTACCATAAAGATGATCGTAAGATTGGTTCATTGTTACCATTAGATATAAGATAAGCAACAGAGTTTTCTATTGATGCTTTTTGTTTCTCTGTTCTTAATATCTTGTAACCATGTCCGATACCACCTACTGTTCTATCATTGTTTATTCTAAATTCGTCATAGTCATAACTAGCAGTGCCGACTACATAATGCTTTTCTGATAAACTTTTAATTAGTTTGCCATTAGTGTTAAACTTATTAATTGTTTGATCACCGTCTTCTGCTTTGTATGCATAGTCTGCTTCATATGACCCTTGCCATAGTTCAGTTTCCCATTTGTTATCAAGTGATGCAGTTAATACAACTGATTCATCTATGTTGATAAACGTTCCCCCAATCTTGGCTTGTGTGTCTGCGAATGCATATGCTGTCCATAATGGTAAGCATATAATAAATGTAATTTTAAATATGTGTTTATGAAAAAATGCTTCCATCTTATTTGCCTCCAAAAAGTTTTTGTTCTTTTTCTATTCGTAAAATAAATATAGGGTTGTCACCACGAAAAGAACTATTAACTTCTGCTCCTATAAGAGCATCAAATTTCCAGCCTTTCTGTTTGTAACGTATTCCTATTTGTATCATGTCTGCCGCTGTTTCAGGTTTGCTATTAAAAGGTCTCCCATCTGTTATACTAGAGATATGTTCTAACGTAATTATTGAATAAAAGTTTTCTTTTTTAATTACCGGTTCTGCTGATATACTGGGTGCGGATAACAATACATACCCTAGCAATACTATTACTGATACATCTAATGCCCAGTGAATCTTTTTTTCTTTTAATCTTTTTTCATTCATAATTCTAAATCTCTTATACTATTTAATTCAGGGAACACCTTCCAGAAATCTTCATCTCTTATATTATCTATTGATGCTGTGTGTTGCAACATAATGCTTTTGTTATCTGCCCATGTATCGTCTTCACCTGCAAAGTGGACTGCATCTCTAATTAAACGTGATAGACTTGTCTTATCACCCTCAAACTTATCAGCAAACTTTAATGCGTTCTCTGCGGCTTTTATTTTCAATTCTTTTGGTAAACTCTTTGCACTGTAGTAACTTGGGTGTACTGCTAAGTACAAACTGTTGTACCAGTCTTCTGATCTTACAATGCCTTTATCTTTTAGATACTGATAGAACTCTCCGATCATTGGATAGTTAAACATAGAGAAGACTGTGTTCATTGAGAATTCTACTTGTTCTAAGTCTCTAAACATAAGTAAATTGTTTTCTACTTTACCCCAATCAGTTCCTTTACGTAACCATTCTGCTCTCTCACCGAAGTGATCAACTGAACAACTTACTTCTACTTTATCAAAGTGCTTCCACAATTCTAAGATGTCATACTTCTTGTATTTAAGTTGACTTGCGTTAGTATTGTATCTTAACGTAGGCTTCTTACCACGCCTAATAAATTCTTCTAACATTAAAAAATGTTCTTCAGTAAGCATTGGCTCACCACCAGCAAAGTAACATAGTTCTATCTCATCAATATGTTCTATGACTTCTTCTAACACTGTGCCTGTTTGATCATCAGCATGTATTAAGATAGGGTGTTTAGGATCATGATTGGCTCGCATCTCTGCTCCCCATTGTGAACTAAACTCACTACCACATGTACGACACTTGAAATTACATATGTTACTAAAACGAATGTCAAAGTAATGCATATTAAAATCATGTACGTGACCATCAGCTCCTGTAGTTGGAATTAATTTGTCAAAGTGTTGACCGAAATGTTCTTTAGAATAGTTTCTAAAACTATGCGGACCTGCTTCTTCATGCTTGTAACAGAAATCACATACGCTATTCTTTTTGCCAGCTAACATATCTAATCGTAACTGTTTCATCTTGTCGTTGTTAAATGCTTCTTCTAAAGATGTTTCTTTTGTGTTGCCAAAAGGTTTAGTGTAGTCATTAGAACAACAAGGATAGATATCTCCTTTAGGTGTTACATTTAAATGCAACCAAGGGAACATACAGAATGTTTTGCTTTCTTCTAGTAAGAAAGTTTTGTCTACTATTGGTATTAAATCACTCATGGTCGCAGACTCGCTGGTACTTTATATAATGCTCCTAACTCTGGGAACGTGACCATAAAGTCTTCGCCCCTTAAAGTATCAATTCTTTTTATTTCTTCTTTAAACTCTTGTTGTTGCTCATGCCAAGTATTCTTAGAGTTTAGCCATGGTATGCATTGTTCTATTTGCTTGATTTGATTCTTGTTAAAGCCTAAGTCTGACATATACTTAATAGTCAATTGTAACTGCTCTAGTGCTTGTGCTTTATAATCTTCTGGCAATACATGTACAGACAAGTGTTCAGGCGAACCCATGTTGTAGAGAGTCCATACGGGACTGTTAGGCGTATAAAAATGATTGTCTATCATGTACTTGTAAAAGTGTGAAATAGTCAACGCATTAAAGATACTATAAACTGTATTAACCTGGAAGCCAACATTACTTGCTTTCTTTAGTTTCTTTAAGTTTGTCTCAATTGTTTTCCACTTAGTTCCTGATCTAATGTATTCTGCTTTGTCTCCCATGTGATCAATTGATGCATAGACTTCTATCGGTTTGCTAAAGTGATGCCATAGTTTAAAGATGTCACGTTTCTTGTATTTGAAATTAGAAATGTTTGAATTATATCTCAACTGTATATCAGTTTTATTTTTAGCAATCATCTCATCAATCAACATGTAATGTTCTTCAGTGATCAATGGCTCTCCACCTGCAAAGTATGCAATCTCAAAGTTGGGTACTTGTTTTAATACTTCTAATATAAATTCTTCTCTGTTACCCTTTTCAATTTCCATTGCATACATGGGTAAGCCTGTTTGTTCACGTGATTCTAAATCTTCTTGTTCCCATTTAGAACTGAAAGCACTACCGCATGTACGACATTTAAAATTACAAATATTTGAGAAACGAATGTCAAAGTATCTCATACGAAAGTTTACTATTCTTCCTGTATTCATATCAGTAGTTTCTATAACATTATTAAAGTGATGTTTCCATGCTATATTACTCTGTGTTCTAAAACTTGGTACTCCTTGATCATCATGTTTATGACAGTTTGCACACTCAGAGTTTTTAGTTCCTTTAATCATGTCTAAACGCAACTTCTTCATCTTCGGAGAGTTGACAAGATCAGCAAGACTACTTCTATTAGAATTACCAACGCCTTGATTGTCTGCACAAGAATTTGAGATGCAACATGGGGCACCTTGACCTGTAGGTGTAGTATGCATATGTACCCATGGTATCATGCAGAATGTATCTGATCTATGAAGAAGCAAATCTTTTAGAAAACTTGCCTGCTTCTTATCTACAGCGGATTTGTTAGACTTGTCTGTTGGCATAATTTATAAAAATCTAGTAATTCAGGATACACACTTAGTATATCGGTTTCTCTGCGGTCATCTATTTCGTTAAAGAAGTTGTAGAAGTCTCTTCTACCTTCAATTAGTTTGTCTTCGTCATAATGTGTGTTTTCCATATAGTCAACAACACGTTTAAACTTTTCATATTCAATTGTAGTAAATCTGTCACTACGTTCATCATCTACGTTATCTTTTAAAAACTTTAATGACTCATGCATGTAAGGCATGAATTCTTCTTTCGGTAGAATGTTCATGTCATACATAATCGGGTCTCTTAAATACGGAGTATCAAAACGTACTCTATGTTTGTCTTCTGTTTTCCAATCGTACCATCCGTAGATTGCACGCCACTCTAAAAACTTTTCTAATAAACTTTTAAAGTCTGTTACTGCTAATAGATTAAATGTACACATAAATGTAACAGGAGAGTCTGTCTCTGTTAGATATGTATGTAAGTTTGTCTGAAACAGTTCTAAGTCTAATCCAGTTCTAATGTACTCTGCTCGTTCTCCCCAGCAGTCTAAACTAGTAAACATTTTAAAACTTTCTAGTTTGTTTTCATCGCATAATTTCTTTACTGAACTACTTAGTCTTTTTACCAATGCATTCTTTGTACCCAAGTTACTATTGATATTAAGTTCTAACCAAGGCATAGGTTCTTCATCAATCTTCTTAAGTAGTTTCCATGTTGATGTGTGCATCGTTGGTTCGCCACCTGTTACACGCAAGATGTTTAAGTCTTTATTCATCTCAGGCCACCATTCCCAGAACGCATCAACGTACGGGTTTTCTTCTTCACGTTCAAACAACTTCATCCAATCAACATCGTTTCTGTGATTCTTCACAGTTTCAATTGGACCGAATTGTTTTATCTCAGCATGATAACTTGATGAATACTTTGGATGACAGTAACCGCATTTAAAGTTACACTCGTTACCGAAGTTAATCTCTAAATATTCTGGATTAATGTTTTGATCCCAAGGGCCGTTTAATGCTTGATCAAATCGTTCTTCAGTAAAGATAGATGAATTACGTATATGTCTATCTGATAGATTGTCTTTGCCTAAGTCTTCAACGTTCCAACAATACTGACAGCCTTCAGGTCTTTCGCCTTCAAGCATTTGTTTACGTTCCATTTTCTTTTGCCATGTGTTATGTAACGCACTTGGGTTATCTTTTAATTCGTGTATTGGAATCTTATGTGGCTGTGGATGATAACAACTATGTGTCTCACCTGTTTGCAAATACATAGTCACATGTTGCCATTTGGCAAGACAGAACGAAGGAGTTGCTTCTTCTTCGACTCGTATTTGTATTGTTCTTATTCTATCTGTTTCTTTGGACATTACCAGCCTTCTATTTCTCTGATAATCTCCATTTCTGTAACTAGAGGACCCAAGTTTCTTTTGTCTGCATTGTAATGCCTTTTAAAGAATTTTGATTGGTCCGCATCAAGCATGTTCATTGGTAGTCCCAACTTTGCTTTTAATTCTTCCCCTATTTCTTTTGATGATTCTACTGGATCATTGTTCATGTATTGTTCCCACATATTAGGATAGTTATCAAACCATTGAATGTCTGTATGTTCAAAGTCTGTTAACATTGTCATGTATGTTCCTAGTCTTGCTCCGTAGATTGCCCAGTCACCGTTCTCTGCATCTAAGCCTACGTTTTGCCAGATAGTTAGATTGTTTAAATTCTTATCTGCAACTTTAATTTTGAACTCGTCTACAGTTACTAATGCTCCTCTGTCTAGCACCATCTTTACACCTTCTCTAAAGCCCGCTCTCCATGCTTGGAATGCTGACTTGTTAGGGTAAGTAGTTGAATAGCAATCATACATTGCCCAGTATAATGAATCTGCTGAATTCATCATAAAGTCAACTTGAGTTGCTTCAGAGCCGTCAGTATGTTCGTGTGTAGTCATGTTCTCTACATAAGTTTTCGTCCATGAACTCATACCTCCATTACCATAACGCAAGCCATTAACGTTATTGATAGACTTCCATCTAAACTGTGCTTGTTGATATCTTGGGTCTTTGTCTGTAAAATCTAATTGAATGTTGAAGAAGTCTTCTTCAGGCAAAGTGTCACCGTCGATTAAAACAAATCGTTCAGTCTCACTCATTGCACCTGCGGCTTTATGTGCTTCATCAGAGCCTAATACTCCGTCAACTCTTTGTGCCCATGGTACCATGTTTTTAATTTGTACCCAGAATTCTTCTTTCTGCGGTTCATCGTAACTTAGATATATAACATCTAAGTCTGCAATATCAATAATGTTACTCATTAATTTCCTTTTTCCACTTTTTACTATAACTATCTTCAGGATCTATTTCAGCATCAGCATTCATAAATCTTCTACGTTGTATGGCGTCCCAATTAATACCTTCACTAGGCTTCCATGCTTCATTGATCTCATGGTCTGACAATGTTTGTTTTATATTCTTATCCGATTTCATGTGTTCGTAACTCCCAATGCTGAACTCTCTTAGCATCTTGTTTTTTTAATTTCGTTTCATCTATGAGTATACTTATATCATCTATAGAAGTCAGGGTGCCTGATGTACTAGGCTTATATTTTTGTACAATTGCTTTAGGTCTATTACGACTAATGCGTCCATCGATCACTTTGATGTCAGGCCTGGCTTCTGCAAACACACCGGCGTCAATTACAATGTGATCACCTTCTGGTTTATCACATGTATAAAAATCGACAGTTCCGTCTTTTTTATAGTATAACCGAAACTCAGGAGCCTCTATTATAGGTGCTTCCCATACAGTAATGTATTCTTCGTTATCAGTCGGGCTGTTATTTTCAACATCACTCATTAAAAAGACTCCTTAAGTTTATCAGAAAATGACTTGATATGATAGTGAAACGGATACTTTTGTGGGATTGTATTCACTCTTAATGTATGTTCATTAATTTCATACACTAATGTATCAGTCCATTTTTCTGAAGGCATGCCATTTATAAATTGCTTCATATGTATCATAGAAAAATCATCAAACGTGGGTAATGTTGATTCTTCTATTCCTACAACATGACATGCATAGGCGTAAATCCAGTCAGTCGTTGCCGGCTCATCTGGATTACATTGAAGTGTGTCTCTAAACTCACTCCAGTTTTCAAAGACATGTCTTACGATGTCAAAGAATTTTTTTGCTGTTTCTGACTTCTTAAAGTAGGTAATAGCATTATATGTGTCTGGCAGTTCGTTATCGTCTATAAACCTACGATAGGTGCGTACATGCGATATATTCTGCTTGAAGTCACGTATAGAAGTAGAGACAACTAAGTCTCTTTCTGTAAGTATATCCCACCAATAATCGATTGATGCGGGTAGATACATATCTGCTTCTAACTTGATTGTATATTCATAAGGACTGGCTTCATATACTTGCCAATCATTAATAAGTTTCCAATCTGAGTCTGGTGCTTGATCTCCGTGCGGAAGTTTGATTACTTTATGAAATGCTTTACACTTTGTTTTATCATCAGAGATCAAAGATACTTTAGCATCTGGCATGACTCTCATAATAGATTCTGCTAATTGTTCTGCACATTGGACATAGTTGACAAGGTCAGTATTTTGTGCTATAATAACAAATCCCTTATCCATTCATAATCCCCACAAATAAATCTTTATTCATAACATGAAAGTCCATATCTTTAATAGACATATATTCTTTCCTTACTTTACTCTTCTTCCAATGATCGAACATGATAGTAAACTCTGTATTAAAATCAAATAAAGTTCCGTCACATGGTACTTGCACATCGTCTTCGTTCGGATACACTGAAGTGTTTTTGCCTACGTGAACAAGACTCCATGGTATGTAATCACTTGGCACATCTGTATGTCCATTAACGATCTTTAGTGCTATTGTCAATCCATAATCGTTTCTATATACACCACCTACAAAACTATGTATGTGTGCATAATGATCATAATTGTTTTGTACCATCTCTAGTGTATCAAAGATTTGTTTTGCACGTTCTGATTTCTTAAACATAATCACTGTTGCCCATAGTGTATCGTAACTATATGCACTCATCTTCTCTTGTGATGCATCTGGATGCATAAGCATATGTGTATTGCTATGACAACAGAATGTATCAGACAAGTCAAATGTTTTTGATAGTGTATCAGAATTTACAAGATAGTCAACATCAATAAGAAGTGTTTCATCATAAGGACTAAGTTCATATGCTTGATATCGACCTTTGTTGATCCATGCTGTTTGTTCTTTGATATTGCTTTTGTCTGGTTCGACTTCGATGATAGAATCAAATGTATTAATATCTGCTGTTATAGTTTTAACTGATTCTACATCAGTAACTAAAGTCGTAGGTATTCCTAAGAATGTTTCTATTCTTCGTGCTGTATAAACTGCCATGTCGGCATAATTATATTTGCTAGAGTTAAACGCAAATAGTAATGCGCCTCTGCTTTTTATCTTTTTCTTTCTAGTTCTTTCCATTCACTGTTCCACTCAGTCATTGTTTTAGTATACGTTTTAGTAAGAGATTCTAATAGTTCTATTCTATCTACCTTCACTGGATTATCAAACGTGTCTATAACAACAAGAGTTTCCTCAGAAAATGAGTTGAGAAATCCTATAGTTTGTGCATCGGCTTTCCACAGGCCGCCTTGTTCTGCTATAACAAGTTTGCTACTATATTTTTCTTTTAGATATGCTTTTGCAGAGTTGTGACTGAACCTTGCTTTGGCATCCTTGATTAATGTTTTTGTATCCATAGATAATAATACTCCCACAAGTATTTATATGGATTGAGAAAGACTGAAATTAAATTATGAGCCAGTTACTGAACCTGCAATCGAAGGTGTTCCCCATGATGCAGATAGATTTGTAGTCTCAGGTAATTGTACAGTACAAGTCACAGCACTTGATGCTGATGCTACTAAGTCATTAGGAATTTCGTCCCAAACTGAGTAGATAGTAATGACTGAACCGGTGTCTCCGTTAGATTGTTGAGCACCATTAGATTTACAAATGTATCTAATGAATGATGACAAGTATCCAGAAGGACCTGAGTCTGCTAACTGTGTAAATGCTGTTGCATTTCCTGTTGCTAGTCCAAAGTAACCTTTATTAGCATCAACAGTAGGAGTGTTTCCACCGCCACCGACTTTAGTGATACCTGAATAGTTTACACTTGAAATAGATATTGTGCCTGAGTTAGGAGCAGACATAGTAACTGTACCTGTATCACTTGCTAAGTCTGAGAAAAGCAAGTTAATACCTGATCCAGTTGGATGAGAGGCAGTCATTTTAATCTGTCCACCTGAGTTAAAGAACCATCTTGCGGCGTCACCTGATGCAAACGTAATAGTATGCGTGAATGTAAGACCATTCTGCCATGAAGTACTACGTGTTGTAGTATTTGTAATAGTTGAACCTTGTGATGCGGCGTTTCTTCTGTTGTTATAGATTGTTGTTAAGTTTGTAGGGATAGCAGACAAATATGTAACAGTCGTACCTGCTGTTGGTGCAGTTACTGATGTAATTGATGAACCCTGATGTGATGCTGATGATGCAGTATTATTAACTAATGCATTCCATTGTCCTGTTGCGACAACTGTTGCTCCAGTACTTACCTGTGATACAGCAGTTTGCCCATATCCAGCAGTTGTTCCGCCAGTTGACCAAGTTGTGTTTAATTTGTTAGCACCAGTTTCTACTGCGGCGCCCACTAAGTTATTAAAGTCTGTTGCTTCTATTAAGCCGTTTGATGCGTAACTCATGTTAGATAATCCCTAATTATTTAATAGTAACGATGGCTTCTACTGTGCCAAGGTCTGTTGTTGTTTTGTCTTCTAATGCTCTACCGATAACGTTGAATGCTGTTGCTTCTCCGTTAGATGCGGCTCTTGCGTAACCTTCTCCACCACTGACAAGTCTTTGACCTTTCAGTACTGTTCCTAATGTTTTAACTCTTACTCGTCCTGTCATTGCAACTGCAGGGTGAGATTCATTATCACCTGCTCCGTTGTTCATTAAGAACGCCATGTTATCTGAGATAACACCAAATACGTCTTCACTCAATTCATATTTAACAGCAGTAATTTCAGCGTCTCCGCCTAATTCTACAACTGTTCCAGGAAGATATACATCATCTGCTGAGAATCTTTCAGCCAAATCCGCATAAGTTGCCGCTAAACGTGAGCCAGTTGACAATGTCCAGTTACCTGTAATTGATCCTGCTGTTGTATTTGCGCCAGTAGTTAATATTGGTGTAGTTACGTTGGCTGCTAGAATGTTACCGTTATACGTTGGTAGATAAGCGGCTACGTTTGAGTTACTGTATGTACCTGCAAATGAGATTGGATCTCCGTTTGCATACATATATTTGTCTGTTCTGATACCATACAAGTTACCAGAATTATTAATGAAAATACCACCAGTATCTAATAAGATAGCAGAAGCATTTGCACCAGTGTTACCTGTTACAGTCCATACGCCAGTTAATGTGCCTGCTGTCGTTGCTGAGCCTGTTGTAATTGCTGTTGTTTGTAGTGTACCGATGTTTGCAGTCGTAATAGATGCATCTGCAATAGTAGCATTAGCAGAAATTGTTAAATAACCTGCTGTAAAATTATTTGCTGTTACATCATTGGTTGCTGTGAAATTGTTTGCTGTAGCATTGCCTGTAATATTAACTGAACCGAATGTAGTGTTACCACCTGATGCAGTTGAAGTCAATGATAGCCATGCTAGACCATTTGACTCACCGTCAGTTGGACATACTTTCAAAGTTGTGCTTGATGTATCGTACCAAATCTGACCTCTAAGAGGGTTTGCAGGAGGAGTAGTATCTGCAAAACTTTCAGTTACGTGAACAAAGTTAGTGTCTAAAGACTGACCATACCCCGCATAGTTTCTACCAGGTAGTCCTAATGAGGTACTACTCGTATTGATAGTACCGTCAGCAATGGTCGTTAAGACTGTTCCATCACTTTTTACAATTGTATATGCCATTTTCTAATTCACTCCGTTAATATTATTTATCTTAAATGGTAACTAAATTAGTTAGAGATTGTATTCTAACCGTATAATCTATCTGTATTTGCCTATTCAAGGACTTTTGAACAGGATGAAAGATCACATGAGTTAAAAGTCGTGTAATTACGTTCCCGTTAGCATCTGTACCGTAGTTTGCTAGTAACCCTAACTCATCAAAAATATAGTTAGAATCAGTTTGTGTGCTATTATCAAATGCCGCTTGACCTGCAGGCTCACCGTAATCTAGTAAACATTGTACTAAGATATCTGTGTACACACGGCCTGTAGTGTGGAACACTGTCATTTTGTTTCTTGTTGGGTCTAAGTTAAAAACACTAGTATCATCAACAATCTTTGCGTATGTCTGATTGTATAGAGCCGCGTTTTGCCCTGTAGTGTTAGGTGGTAGATATGTAATGACTCCTGTCTCGTCTACACTTGCCCCTCCATTACCGAATGCCATTTGATATATCTCTCCATAACCCCTACTGGATAGAGTATCAGCAATTGCTTCTGACATGTTTTCATAATTGATTGCGTTCTTTGCTTCTTGTAAAACTTCGCCGGTGTTATAGTCTCTAACAGTCAGGAATCCTTCCATTTTCAGAATTTGTTGATCTCCAGACATTAACTATCTCCTCGCATCTGTACTAACACTTCTTTAGTGTCAGGATCAGAGATTTTAAGACTTGACGAGAAGTAAATTCCGCTGTCTTCATTGGGTTTAGCTTCTTTAGGCTCAGGTTTCTCTGATTTATTATTGTTCATCTCTTTATTTATCATTTACGTAATGTCCGTATGTAGAAATTGTGCGGGGACAGTTGTAGATATCTGTAATGGATCTCCTTCGACTGTATTAAAGTTATAAGAGTTCCAACTTTGATCAATATACAAGTCAGGTAGACGGTTATTTGTCAAAATACTAAACACTTCTGTAAATTTAGCAATGTAATCTTGTGTTCCAGTACCGTTTGCTCCACGTTGTATTCCACTTACTGAGTTGTTAGCAAAATTAATTGTAGTAAACTTAATTTGCTCCCCGTTAATATATAATACATTTCCTTCTAGTGATGTGATCTTTAATGAATCACCTGCTGATATATATGAACCATCTGTGATTTGTAATATCGGAGATAATTCAACAACAACAACTTCATAAGTATCAGGATCTAATGTATTTCCAGTAGTATTATTTAGAACAGTTACACCACTCAAAATGTTTTTATTTGAAGTCAAACCTATTGAGTAAATGCCGCTAACTGGACTCGGTGCAAATACGTTTTGTATTGTGCTGTCTGTTACTCTTGTGACATCTCCTACATAAATTACTTGTGATAGTGGGAAGATAGGCTGTGCTAACCAAGTTCTTGCTTGTACATTTGCTCTGTATACAGACTGACTGCCTGTTGTGTTTACTGCATTTAAATATATTTCTTCATCTGGTGTTGAGTCAGGTATCATGTTAGTCATAATAACAACGTCACCAGGTGATATTGTTGTTAATAGACTTACTTCATTATCATTATCAACTCTTAATTTACTAGTTGGTAGACGATAACCGTTTACAGTTACCCAAAGTCTTTCAACATTTGTTTGTTCCCATTGTGTTACGTTCATAACACCTGTATCATCTGTTAATGCTACTGCTGTTCCTGCATTTCTAGTTAAACCGATTGTAAACTGAGTAGCATTTATAATCTGTTTGATATAGTATGTTGTACCTTGTGTTAATCCACCTAGTACTGCGGCTCCTGCTACTTGTCCTTGCTTCGTAAAGATAACTTCATTATTTACAACAAGATCAGCAGTAGAGATACATGTAATTCTGCTATTAGATGCTGTAGTCACAGTTGCTTGTGTAGTAATTAAGAAGAATGTTCCTTGTCTGAATACAAAGCCACCTGAGATGTATGTTGAAATACCAGTAACTGGATAATTCACTGCATCTAATGCTGGATTATAAACTTGTGTATAGATTTCAAATCTAAACTGATCAAATACTCTTGCATAGTATGAGTTACCATTTAACTCAACTGAACCTAAGATGCCGTCTAGTCTGACTAATTGATCAGTTGCTAATGAGTGAGGAATACCTGTTGTAATTCTTGTAGTTGGGTTACCACCGCATGTTGCAACCATTAAGCCTGATGCATTAGACAATACAATCGTAGTTCCTAACTGATCTTTAATAGTTGCTGTCGTAGGATTGACAATACTTGCTACAAAGTAAACTGTACCTTGTTCTAATCCACCAAAGTTAGTTCCTTGAAAGTAAATTTGTTGATCGACTGCAAAGCCAACAGTTGTAGCAAATGTAATTTGATTTGTACCTGTCGTTGTTGCGGTTGCATTAGTAACTCTTAGTGGCTCTGACTGAGCAGTCTCAATGTTTGTAATATTAGCAACTGTGATTGCATTTGAACTACCTACCATTGATCCTGAAGCAGTTGTAACTGTGACTGGTGCTCCGCCAACTGCTAGTGATAAAGTAAATGTTGTTGCATCAATAATTCGTAAGACATAGTATGTTACACCTGCTGTAATTCCACCTATAGTTGGATTAGAGAAGACTATTGGCTCATCTACTGTTAATACTGATGTGTCTGCACAAGTTAAAGTGTCTAATAACTCATCATATGAAACGATAGTAGGCGTGTTTTGGTCATATGTCTCTACACTTGGAGTATCTTCATCGAAAGTACCTTCACTATGAGTAGTTGCTGTAACTGTAACAGTTGTTAACGAACTACCTGAAGTACCTGAGATACCGTATTGTGTTGTTAAGTATTGTCTTTCAGTATTATTATAAGTTAAGACTGAAATCTTTGCACCAGTAACCGGGGGAGCAAAGAATAATACAGTATTCGCTCCGTCGTTGATTGCGTATGAACTGCTAGTTTGACGTAAGCCATTAACTTCTACAATTGCGTTGTGTGGGTTGGCTCCACCATTGTAATTGCTCATTGCAAATGATGCAGTTGACCCATCACCGATGTATTCTTGTATTTCTGGAACAGAGTATCCATACTGAGAAGGATCACCTGAGTCTCCGAAAATAGAATATACAAGATAGTCTGTTCCGTTAACATAACCAGCTGGGTTTGCTAATGTAAGTTTTGCTTGTATGCCATTTGGCTGTATACCAAGAGCATAATCTTGTGTTACATATGATGAGATACCTGCTTGATCAGTTAAAGTAATAACAGTACCACCATCAGTTGCTGATATAGTAAACTCATTACCATCTACGATTGTTTTAATGTAGTAAACAATGTTTGGCGTAATGTCTGTTCCGAAAATGTCTGCCGCAAATTGAATTTTGTTACCCGCAGACAAACCAATTGTCGTACTTGTTGTTATCGCATTGTTTGATGCTTTAGTTCTGCTGACTGTGTTAGTCTTACCTAATATTAATTTGCTTCCATTGTGATATAGAACTGGGTCAGTCCATACAGTTCCTGTACCAGTTTGAATATTGACAAGCATTGAACCTGTCGCATCAGTCACAGTTTTAATTGGTCCTGCAAGTCCTGTAGCAGAGTCATAAGTCTCTGATATAGTGATAGAGTTTGTTGCTGTAGAAATAGACTTAACATAATAAGTAGTTTCTTCTGCTATTCCACCAAACACAACTCCTTGGAATGAGATAGGATCATTTGCTGTAAAGTCTTTTATGTTTACACACACGATAGTATCACCATCAGCCACAGTTTGAGTTGCTTCTACTTCTATAGAATGCGATCCAGTTCTGATTATTCCAGATCCTTGGAAGAATGTTGCACTATAATTACAATTTAAGTAAATGTCATCAAAGCCTGTTGTTGCTATTGGTCTAATTGCATCAGTATCAGTACAACCTTTAACTAGTTGATTACCGTTGCCTACTTCATATACATCAATACGTAATGATTGCTTTGGAGAAAATACTAATGCAGTATTTAAAGTTATAACTTTTGTTATCCAGTTAATAGAATATGCACTTCTTTCTAGTCCAGTACCTAATTCAGTTGTTGCATCAATAATCTGTACTGTAACATCTAGTGGGTGTTGAACATACTGATCAAAACTATAATCTACTTGGAATTCAGTTGTCGGTGCAACTATTTTAGATACTACATTAAATCCTGTATGTGAATATTGAGTTACGTCCCAAACAGTTCCTGGACGTGAAGTTACTGTCATGTTCAAATTATCTTTGACTAAGCCAGGAACTAATTCTTCTGGTCCGTAGCCATCAGTAAAGTCTGAACCTTTAACATCATAGACGGGTGTTGCTACTGTGAATATACCTGTTGCTGTCCATGTAACACCTGAGTCTACTGATTGTAATATAACATTGTTATCTCCGACAACTACAAACGTATCTGTCTCACTTGCGTATGTAACTCCGTTTAAGTTTTGTGTAGTACCCGATGTTCTTGTTGTCCAACGTAGACCATCTGATGATGTTTGTATTCTACCAGTATCTCCTACTGTCATCCAAATACTATCAGCATAGATGACATCTTGTAGACTAGACGTATTTGCATCATATAAAAACAGTCTACAATCTAATGGTATGACTGCATCTACTAATGTTACTTGTGTTGTTAAGCCTGCATCTGTAAAGATTTCTACTTGTGTATCACTTATAACATCTACATAATAAGTTGTACCAGCAGTTAGTCCACCGAATGTATTTGTAACTCTTACTGGATCTGCATCTACAAATCCTGCTGTACTTGTAACGTTTAATTGATTTGAAGGTTGATTAATAGAAACAACAGATACTTCATTAATACCCGTCCAGTTGCCGCCGTTGTTAGTTTGATATTTGACATCGTTTTCACCGACTGCAATTGCAATTGTGCCGTTACTTGCTACACCATATAATCCGTTTGGAGTAAGTGATGGCCCGTCTTGCCAGTACTCTCCAGTTGGTTCATATGAATATGCAATAATGTTAGTATCGATTAATTCTGTTACGCCTGTTGAGTAATCGTATTTTTTACCTTTACCAACTGCTATAAATCCTCCGAAGCCTGATGTATCAATTGAGTTAACTCCGTATAGAGTTACAGCAAATTCTGCGTCATATGATTTTCTTGCAGTCCATACGTATGTGTCAGGACTATTAACAATGCCTTCACCAACACTTACATAATAGTTATTTCTATATGCTGTGCTTTGTAATGTGATTGCCGCAATCGACAATGATGTAGAGTCATATGGACTTTGATCATATGGTAAAGCACCGAACGGAGTAAACCAACCATTTGTTGTCCATGTAATTCCGTCACTTGATCTATAGATCGGAGTAGCACTATTAGTAGTAGTCATTACATATAACCCACCACCATATATTACGTCAGTTACTCCAACAACAGAATTTGAAATTTGTTTTGTTGCCCAACTTTGTCCTTCAATAGATGAGATAACACCTGAGTATTTGTCAAAGTTTGCTGATGCTAAGAAACTTGTTCCGTTCCATAGAGCAGATGTAATTGATACTCCTGTTGGATAGAAGGGTTCGTCTTTTAATACTGTATCAATAGTAAATTGATCTTCTGGAGCGAATGCATTACCTAAGTAAACTGCATTTGGATATGTTGTCCCCTCAAACAATTGACTTAAGTCTACGCCCGGCATGTTAACACTAGGTTGATAGTATCCTTCAACTCTATCTAGTGCATTTAGTATTCTATTGTCTGATCTTAATTCTTCCCACTTACCGATGATGAAGTCTGGATCATTATTAGAAATAGTACAACGATAAACTCTGTCTAAGTATTTTATAATAGACTGATTGAAGTAGAATGGTTCTGGTAAGAATGCATAACTACCTGCTTTTGCTAACGTCAATCCTGTGATTGGGGCGGGCGAAGATACAGCAACATTAACAACACTACCAGCAACACCTGGGTTTGTTGAGAGTGTAATTTTGTTTGTACCTGTATCAATAGTTTTAATATAATAAGATGTTGATATGAATGCATCAATGAATGGATTACCACCGCCGTCTAGCGGTATTGTTCCTTCAAATATAACTTCATCATACAATGAGAAGCCTGTAACATCTGTTAATGTAATTGAATCTGCGGTAGCATCACATGCAATTGCATTAGTTGCAGTAAATCCACCGAAAGCGAATCCGATACCGCTAACTGGTACAGTCATTCGTGCATCTGAATAAACTTTTAATGTATTTTGTCCTGTTACTTTTAAGTAATAGTCGGTTGTGAGATCATTAGGATCACCTGCGACAATTAAACTTGTAATTGTGCCGTTTGCATCAACTTCATTTACTTCTAATGTTACATCATTAGTAGGAGACGTTCCACCTACTTCAGCACCTGAAATAGTAATGACGTTTGTGATCGCATAACCTTGGCCTGCATTTGATAAGATTGCTCTGTAGCCACCTAACTTATATCCTATATCAAAGATAGCATTTGTAGTTGGTGTTTGAGTTAAACTAAACGTAGTGTTTGTATCTGCAAGTGTAACGTCTTGCGTTCCACCTTTAGTTGTTGACAATCTGATCCAAGGGTTACCAGTACCGATCATCGGACCATTGTCATTTGATAATGTCAATGCTGTTGCACTACCTGCAATCTCTGAAATTGTAAATGTTGTTCCTGAATCAATAGTTTTAATATAGTATTCTGTGCCAATAACAATATTACCTAATCCAACACCAGTAAATACAACCGGCATTTTTACCCAAAGTGATGAAGTATCAACACAAGTGATTAAATTGCCTGACGATGATGTTGATGTACAGTCTACAGTAATGTAAGTAGACTTGTCTCCGTTTAGTGAGAAATCAAACAAGAAATATGTTACGCCAGTAGATAACCCTGCACCACTTGGTACTGAATTAAACTGAATCGGCATATCTTTATAGAAATTAAATGTTCCTCTGTCTTGGTCACTTAATGCAATTCTATTGTTTGTTGCTTCTGCGGCATCTCCTGCGATTGTTGCATAAGATGCTCTGTCAAGTGTCTTTGACAATACTCCAGATGTAATATCTGTGTAGTATGCTGATGTATTATACATCGTAAACTTCTGCCCGTCAACCTGTCCAGGTGATACGGGTAATGACACATTCGTTAACATCGAACCTGTCGCAGTAGTTAAGTCAATTGTATTTTTCTGATTTGTTAATAAAACAGAACCAGTTGTTACAGTTGATAATGTTAATGGTGTAACGTTTATATCAATAGCAATTTTAATTTGTGTCAATGAAACAATTTCATTTACATAATAAACAGTGCCTGATGTGATTCCACCATAAGTTAAAAGTTTGTTTCCACTAGCATCAACCATAGTGTTGAATATAAGAGCATCATTTACTGAGAATCCTGTAGTATTTGCAACAGTAATAATATTCGTGCCAGTCGTTGTAGCACTTACTATAGTAGTCAGAGGCTTTGCTGAGGAGCTTATCGTAATAGTTTCGTTGTCTACGACAGTTGTTACATAGTAAACATCATTTTCTTCTATGCCACCAATCATTGTGCCTGTGAAGAATAATGGGATACCTATATAGAACCCGTCTGTTCCACCTGTGCCTATAACACTTTGTGGAATCGTAATTTTGTTTGTTACTGCTTGTGTCGCAGTTGCTGTTAGTAAGCCCGGGTAGTTAAGTGTAACTACTGCTGTATCGGTTACTTCACCTGCATATGCACCCATGCCTGCTGAAGATGCAGTCTCAGTTGTTAATGATTTGATTGCTCCGCCAGCCGTATCACTAATTGTAAAATCAGTAATGTTAATAATAGTGTTGACATAATAAACTGTTTCGTTTACAATACCTCCGATCACAGCTCCATTAAACTTGATGGGCATGCCAACATAGAAACCAATAGTTGAACCAGATGAATTTAATTCACCGTTGTTTTTATCATAAGGATCTAATCGAATTTTGTTTCCAGTTGCAACTGTGTTTGTTACTATACGTTTAAATTCTGTATAGAGAATATTATGATCATTTGCAACACTAACCATTTCAAATATTGCACCTTGTGCTGATGCTGAGATATCTGCTATTGGAGGTTGAGTTGCTTGTAATGTTATAGATGAACTTGAAACGTTTTCACTATTAAAGTAACTACCTGCAAAGAATGAACCGTAGAATGAATTTGCTTCCCAATCTATGATTTGACTTCTGTATGAAGTTCTATCGAAACGCATTGCAATTTCGTTTTCTCTTGTAGGGATAGAACTTGTGATAGCAGATGCTTTTGCACCTACGTTTAATGCAAAGTCTCCGTCAACTGTTCCTGCAGAAATTTTTACTCTGTTTATTTCATTTACTGCATCATTGTAACTTGTATACAAAGCAACAATTGTAGTTGGAGTAGTTTCTAATACATTAATATAATACCACTGATTGTTTACTAGACGAGTTACAGATACTCCAGATGTACTATCATCTTTATATTGTATTAAATTACCAGTTGCTAAACTTGGTGCAAACAGTTTAATTGTATGTAATGTAGAGTTTATATCTGCATTAATAAAGAACAATTGTTCTGCTGGAGCAACTCTAATTTCTGGTAACACAGCATACCCTTCTCCGGGATTTATTACGTTCACACTGATTACACTATCAACACTCATCACTGCTTCAAGTTGTGCTTCAACTCTCGGTGCTGGGTATTTTGTTAAATCAATGTATGCTGTTATCTTGGGTGGCTCAATATAATTTTTACCACCGTCAAGTATTACCACTGACGGTAAATCTATAATGATCTTTGCACCAGGTAAATGTGTTGTTGCTAGTGTTCCGTTTATGCCTCTTTGTAGTCCACCTAGAATATTCAAAGCACGATCTACAAAAGAGTAACTAATAATTTCTTTATCAATTTGTATTGTACCATTGATTGGGAAACCTGAAGCATTGTCTACCATTGCTATTACTGAACCGATCGTCATGTATTCGTTCAGTTCAGTTATTTCATAATCAGTCTGTCCTGCTAATGATAAGCCGTAGTTGTTATACCAGTTAGAGTATGGTGCTGTCTGCCATATAGCATTAGTCGGTAAGAATTCGCCATCTGAATCTACATCTGCATATACTAACTGAGGTGAGATGTAAGATAATGTCTTCTCATCATACTGTGCAGGTAAATCAAAATCTGTTACATTGCCTTGATATGTATCTTTGCCTGTATACTTAAACAAGAAGTCTTTAATAACTACGTGATAAGGTTTTGCTTCATTAATATATCCTGCTAAGAACTCTTGGTTGTCTTGTTGATAGTTCTGAATCGGTTTTAGTTCTCTAATAACATGTGATACATCTACTAATGATGTCTTGTTTAACCAAGGTAAGTAGTTTTGTGATTCGTCTGTTTCACTTTGAATATATTCAAATAAGATAATCAATGATTTGTTTCTAAATGCTACTAATTCATCAATGTAAATTTGTTCATTCAATGCACGAATTATCCAACGTGTTTCTTCACTTGGGTATTCATCGAATGATGCAGTATCAAAGAAGTTATCTCCGAAGCCTGTTTTTCCTAATGCATAATTCCAAAGATAGATGTTAAATTGAATTGTACCATTTTCTAAACCGATACGTGTCCAAATGCCGTTTCCATCGAATCGATACATTTCCCATTTACCATCACCGTTCGCTTCTACTGTAGCAATTGTTTTTATATCTACTGTAAGTTTAGCAAGGTCTGCATAAATTGCAACAGAAACTGTTGACTTAGTATTGTTATTGTATTGTCCAACAGGGTTAGTTGTTGGTAACCACCAGTTAACATATGACCAGTAGTCTGATGTGTCGTAATATGTTCCAGTTGCAAATAAGTATGTAGCATCCTGTCTAGTCTCTGCTATCGGATACTCTGCAAGAACTTTGTTTGCATATTCTAAATAGTTTTCTAATCCTAAGAATCTACTAAAGAAGAAACTTTGTCTAGGACGTGCTAACACTCCTGACTGTACTGCTTTCGGCAAGTACGGATTAGGTACAACTTCGCCAACTTCATCGACACCTGATAATGAATCTAGTAGACGATCATAAAGACCTTCTGGTCTGTTGTTTGCAGTTTGAGGACCGAACTTAGGTAGACCCGGTAAGAAGTCATCTGGTTGCCCATCTTTAATTAAACTAAACTCTTGGTGAGATGGGTCATCATTATTACCTGTTGCATAGCCTATATGAAATACACTATCAGTAGTGTTTGTATAAGATTGCGTGTTATATAATGCAAATGTATTTTGCAACAATGGTGCAAAGTATGCAATACCTGATCTTTGTGGTTGACCAATGTATTGTTCTAGTGTAGTATCACTTAATGTTTTATCTAACTGTGTTTCAACAATATTAGTATTGCGTACCCAGAAGTAGTAACAAGGTGTGACTGTGTTAGATGCATTTAATTCTGCTTCAACACTATAATTTGTATTTGACTTAACAGTGCCGGGCCCTGTATATTGTTGTGGGGTGAGTGTTGATTTAACCCAAGTGTAACATGCTACTTTTGATCCTGGGAATACTCTACCCCAATGTCTAGCATTATATGTTACATTATTTTGATGATAATTTAACCATCTAGTGTTTGAAGTATCAAACCAAATTAAGCCTACTTGACTTGTACCCCATGTTAGGCCAGCGTTGATTCCGCCCATTTCACTATTATACATTGCAGGATCTACACTATTAACAAAGTCAATATTTTCTCTGACTGAGCCTAATAGTTTTTCTTGCATTGGATCCATGTAATCTAAATTGACTAATGTGTCATTAGTTTCTGCACTATAGATTTGTGAGTTTTGTATTTTATTAATATCTACTATTGGTGAAGACTGTCTATAAAGTGCCCAGTCTTTTGCAGTACCAGAGTTCTGGAATAATGTTACTTGACCTTCTAAGTCACCAAAACTTAAGTTAGGTGTGCCGATAATAACTTGATTATTAGTAAAGTCTAATGCTGTTCCGTATTGTGGTTCAAAGCCATAATTCTGATCTTGGCTATTTAAATTCTGTGCATATGCAAAACTACCCGGGTCAATAATTGATCCGTTATAGTTAGCAAGATAATCATACATGTAAACTGCGCCTGCATTATCCCATGTATCTATCCAACGTGTTGCATTGTTATCAAAGATTGTGTCATTGTCTAAGTTTTCATCATCAACAAAATCAAATGTAGTTGTTAAGAATCTTGTTGATACCGGAGCAGAGATTACTACTGAGTCACTTTCATTAAACTTAATTGTGTTACCGAATAAAGTTCTGCTTACGTTGTGTGGTGCAGTAATTACTTGAGTCTTAGTATATATATTAAATCCTAATTCAGTAAATGCATCTGTACTTGGTGCTTGTATTAATAGTTTTTCATTCACTAATGCTAAACTTGCATTAATAGTTGAGATAATTAATTTACCGTCAGCAGTTGCACTTGAAGTTACGTTTGTAATACCATACTGATTAATTAAACTAGAACATTGACTTGCGTTTGATCCAGTTGGTAGTATTACAAGATAACCATTAATTAATAATTTAGTTTCAGCAGTCAAAGCAGTTACACTTGTGCCGATCACTGTGCCATACTTACCGCCACCGTTTGTATATCTGTAAACTGATCCGTCTGTTTGTTTTGCTCCGTCAATTCTTATCTCGCCGGGTGCACCCATCAATATTTCACTACCATATGAAGTCATGTCAGTTGCGTAGCCTAATTGTACTCCTACTCTGAGATCAGCATCAGGCACCATTGTTTGTACCCATTGCTTATTACGAGAACTAATGTTAATAATGTCCCCTGCTCTGATGTCTCCGAAGTATCTAAAGTCTGTAGTTCCGCCACCACATGCATAGTTGTTGTCATCAACAAATGTTCCGTTGACTGTAACTAGTAATGAATCAGTTTGTGGGAAGATACTAAATGCAACTGTATCATTTGTGAGTGTTATGACTGCATTAGTTGATCTAGTCTCTTTAAGTGAGAATGTTTGTGCACCAACATACTGCATGTAATAAACTTTGTTTGGAGTAATACCTGAGATACCGAATGATCCACCTTCATTGAATGCTACAGCAGTATTTGTAAATGTTGCATCTATTGCAGTACCTGTAAATGTAATTACGTTTGATGCTACCGCAGTTGCTGATCTGCCAGGGTGTATTGTAGTCCATGCTAATGGATATTGCTGTGGCTGACTAGGCACTGCTGTATATTGTGATTCTATGTTTTGTACTAAACGTGAGTAGACATAGTTTGTTCCCCAATTTGCTTTTGCAGATGGAGATGCTTTGTTTGGCGCACCAATCGATATAGTGTCTCCATTGCTATCGCAACTTAGAGAGAAACCAAAGTTATCACCTGCTACTGCATTTACAGGAGCAACTGTACCATCAATTGGTGAATTAAGGTCTACATATGTAATTTGATCTGCTGTACCAGTACCTGCTCCAACACCAGTTGCATTAAAGACAACGCCTACTAGGTTATCTATAGCACCAATCGCTTTAAAGTCTGTTGTACCTACAGATGTAATTGTATATGTCTGTCCAACTGTAAAGAAACCTGCTGTTAAAGGTATGCGTTGTCTGTTGTAGATATC
>Ga0308008_1000239_pt1 | contig 24487 bp, 24 predicted proteins | sample Neamet125_FD_203140 | JGI IMG/M metagenome (GOLD analysis project Ga0308008, IMG submission 203140) | Marine microbial communities from water near the shore, Antarctic Ocean - #125 | ecosystem: Environmental > Aquatic > Marine > Unclassified | place: Southern Ocean | collected 2014-07-24
TTTCTTAAATCTGATGTTAATAAATCTATTCTTGGTGCATTCATTCAGGAGGGTATCAACAAAAGCACTGGAGTTAAAGCTAATACAAAGCCAAAGCCAAAGCCAAAGCCAAAGCCAAAGCCAAAGGGTTTAGGAATTACAAATGATATGATTCGAAATGCAACTAATGGCCGTCTAAATGCTGAAAGAAAAGCTGAACTAATACTTTTTAGAAAATCTCAAGGCTATAAATAAATAACAAAAATTATGAAAAAAGGAAAACGATTATATGCTCCAGAGCAAGGAAGTGATGCTATCTGGGATGGCCCTTTAGATCTAGACTCTATGCCGAAAGGCAAGGGGTCTAGCAGTGGCGCAAATGGTATCAAGCTATTAGCTCATAATGCAGCGGCTTATATACCTGGCCCTATTACAAAGATAGCTAAGGGTACGGGTGGATTAGGCATGAACTAATGGACGTAACAGATTTGAAGGTATGTCTACTTAGCACTATCGTAATGTTTATGACATTAACCGATATAGAAGTAATATTAAAAATATTTTTGTTAATCTTAACAATAGCGTACACTTCATATAAGTGGACTTATTTTTATAAAAAGAAAAAGCATGAGAATAAGTAAGCATGTATCATATGAGGAAGGTGTGAGAAGTTCTACGGCAACCCGTATGAACATAGACAACAGCCCTAATGCCACTCAAATACTTAACATGTCGTTACTGTCGGAACAAGTATTTGAACCTCTTAGAGAGTTCGTAGGCGGCCCTATAAGAATTAATAGTTTTTTTAGGTGCGAAGAACTTAACAGAGCACTTAAGGGAAGTTTTACTTCTCAGCATTGTAAGGGTGAAGCTTTTGATTTAGACGATTCTTACGGACATAAGACTAATGCAGAAATGTACGAGTTTATTAAGAATAATTTATCTTTTGATCAAATGATATGGGAGTTTGGTTCAGATGAAAATCCAAGCTGGCTTCATGTATCTTATGTTTCTGAAGAAGAAAATAGAGGTATAAAGATAAGGGCTTATAAAGAAAATGGTAAGACTAAATATAAAAGTTTAGAAGTATGACTTACTTGCAACCTAATAGCCCTTTCTTAGCTAAGAGTAAGCCTCCAGCCCCTTCAAAGAAGAAGTCTTTAGGTTACTACAATAAAGCAAACCCTACAGGCACAGGTACTGACGCAGGTGGTGGAATGACTGCTAAGGGTGTTAAAAAATACAGAAAGGATAATCCTGGAAGTAAGTTGAAGACGGCAGTAACTAAAGACCCATCTAAAATTAAGGCGGGTAGTAAGGATGCTGGTAGAAGAAAATCTTTTTGTGCTAGGTCAAAGAGCTGGAAAGGCGAGAGAGGATTAGCGGCAAGAAGAAGATGGAATTGTTAATAGTAAATAAATAAATAATAGATATGAATAAGTCAAGAAAAAGAATCTCACAGGATTACGCTCGTAACGCTATTGTAGACGGAGACACTAAAGAAGGTCGATATGAAAAGAAGATGGCAGTAAAGGAAGCTGCTGGAGAAGGCCCTTCTATGAAGTCTAACCTTTATATGTCAGGAACATCTATGGGTAGTGGTATTAATATGAAAGCAGGTTGTAGTATATCGAAGCATATGAAAGGTAGCGGCATGAATATGAGTGCTGATTTAAAGTATATGCCTATTGATGACCGTGCTTCAACTAAATAATTATGGCAATATATGAAAATGACGAGTTTTTAGATTCAAAATTATTTAAAACATTTGGATCTGCTCAAGACATTGATGCAGTTAATAGGATTACGGATAATAGGAATACTAGAGATTACAACCAAGGATTATCTAATGCTCAAAATGAAGCAGCATCGAGCGTAAAGACAACAGGAGGAATACCTTCTCCTGAACACCAAAAAAGAATAGACGCATCAAAAACACAATTATCTAATGATGCTAAGATTGATTATGAAAATGAAAACAGCAATAATAGAGCTAAAATTTATATGCAAAGTTCAGGAACCTCAATGGGTTCTGGTAAATCATCTACATCAAGCGGAATTAAAATGTGCGGAAGTCAAATTGGTAAACATATGAAATAACTATGGCGTTTAAACTACAATCACCTCCTTATGTAAAAGAACCAGTACCTACCTATGAATCTGATTTAGGTGAAGGTATCCTTGGGCAAAGCAATAATAATGGAACTATAGTGGTCAACAGTAAGTTAGACCCTAAGTTTCATAAGGAAGTTATTGACCATGAGATGGTGCATATTAATCAAATGTCTAGAGGTGATTTAGATTACGATGAAAACAATATATACTGGAAGGGTAAGACTTACTCTAAGAGCGATAGTAAGATAGCTATGGCTAGTCCAAAGAACTCTCCTTGGGAAAAGGAAGCTTACAGCAAATCAAAAACTAAATATAAAGATAGCAAATACAATGTTTAAACCTAAGTAGTTATTATGAAAAAGAAATTTAAGGACACTAAGATAGCTGCGTTTTTAAAAAACAAAGCTCCTGGGATTTTAGATATGGTTGGTGATATATTACCTACCAACGGTGCTCTTGGTATTGTAAAGAATTTAATATCTAAAGATGAATCTATATCCGTTGAAGATAAGGAAGAAGCGTTGAGACTTATAGACCAAGACACGGTAGAAATGAAAGAGGTTAGTAAGCGTTGGGCTGCTGATATGAAATCTGATTCGTGGCTATCTAAAAATACTAGGCCAATGTCATTAATATTTTTAACCTTAATGACCGTAGCTTTAATATGGGTTGATAGTATTGAAGCCGCTAGTTTCTCTGTAGATACTGGTTGGGTTAATTTACTACAAACTTTAACTACAACAGTATACGTTGCTTACTTTGGTTCAAGAGGAGCAGAAAAATGGAAAACTTTAGGTAATAATAAATAGAGTATAATCAAATTTAATTTAATATAATGAATATAACTGAAAAAGAGTTAGAAGAAGTTAGGGAGCAACAAACTAAAATTGCAGAAATTAAGCAAGACTTAGGAACTTTAGAAATGCAGAAGCACGAAATACTTAATGTATTGGTAGGCGTAAACAAGGAAGTTAACGACACTAAAAAAATACTAGAAGAAAAGTACGGGCGAGTTAATATAAATCTTGATGACGGTAGTTATGCTGATATTGAGGAAAGTCCTAGCGAATAATGGCAAGTGTTATAAGGAAAATTAGCATTGGTGCTGATTACAAAAATGAAGCTATGCATTATGCTGTATCTCAGCAAGTGTACGGGGGGCATGAAATATCTGATATTCTCCTAGATGAGAAAGATAACTCTTATAACATTTACATAAAGAAGAACAACGAAGTATTGCCTTGGAAGAAGTTTAATTCTAACATGGCTATCTCTGTGGAGTACGATTTACAGTATTAATGAAAAGCGTACATGATTTTATTGTAAAGCCTATAAATGGCAGATACAATAACACGGTAAAAGTTGGAGATGTAGATCTTGTAGTAAATACAAAAATAGAGGAGTTCAAAAGTATAAGCAAGATTGCTGAGGTAGTAGCTTTGCCATTATCAATAAAAACAAATGTAAAGATAGGTGACAAGGTTGTTGTTCACCACAATGTCTTTAGAAGGTTTTATGATATAAGAGGCAATGAAAAAAACAGTAGAAGTTTTATAAAAGAGGATATGTACGCTTGCTCACCAGAGCAGATATACATGTACGGAGCTAATACAGCTCATTTAGACTACTGTTTTATAAAACCCTTAGCTAACCATGATATTTTTATTACAAGCAAAGAGAAGCCTCTTATGGGCTTATTGAAGTATGGTAATAAAGAACTAGAAAGTCTTGGGGTTTATGAAGGCGATTTAGTTTCTTTTAGACCAACATCTGAATTTGAATTTGTGGTAGATGGAGAATTATTATATTGTATGAAATTAATTAACGTTGTATCGAAGCATGAACGTAAAGGAAACGAAGAGGAGTATAATCCAGGCTGGGCAAAAAGCAGTTGAAGAATTGATAAAGGTAGCTAAAGAAGCTATCGTAGATTCTGATGATGACTTAACAGCAGATAAACTAAAGAATGCAGCAGCAACTAAAAAGCTGGCTATATTCGATGCCTTTGAGATTCTTAACAGAATCCAGGAAGAGGAAGACATGCTAGATGATAAACCCAAAGACGATACTAAAAAGAAAAGTGAGTTTAAGGGTTTTGCAGAAGGTAGAGCAAAGTTCGAATAATATGTACGAGCAAACATTATACAAGGTATTAGATAACTATATAAAGCCTGCTACTCTAAAAAAGAAAAACAAAGTCAAGTCCTGGAAGTATGGATATGACGAAGACCATGATATGGTCATTATAAGTAAAACTGGTAAAATAGGTGAGATATACGAAATACAAAATCTCAAAATAGCATTACCAGCTGAGTTTAAAACTCACAACTTTAAAGAAAAGAAATGGAGTAAGTTAGATTACCCTAAAGAGTTAAGTAGAATTAAAACAATATTTGACTGGAAGGAATACCCAGAAGAATTTAAAGAAGACTGGTACGATTATATTGAAACAGAATTTGAAAGACGAGATACTGGATTTTTCTTTTCCAATAAAAACAAGTCTACTTATATTACAGGGTCGCATTACATGTATTTACAATGGTCAAAGATTGATGTTGGAAATGCAGACTTCAGAGAATCAAACAGATTGTTTTATATCTTTTGGGAGGCATGCAAGGCTGATGCGAGGTGTTTTGGAATGTGTTATCTAAAGAACAGACGTAGTGGGTTTTCATTTATGTCATCAGGAGAAACAGTTAACCTCGCTACAATGTCAACTGATTCTAGATATGGGGTGTTGTCAAAGTCGGGGCCTGATGCAAAGAAAATGTTTACGGACAAGATAGTTCCTATATCTATTAACTATCCGTTTTTCTTTAAGCCCATACAGGATGGTATGGATAGGCCAAAGACAGAGTTAGCGTATAGAGTACCTGCCTCAAAGCTTACTAGAAGAAAGCTTGATATAAACGAGACTGTTGCAGATATAAAAGGATTAGACTCAACGATTGATTGGAAAAATACAGGAGACAACTCTTATGATGGGGAAAAACTAAAACTGCTAGTACATGATGAGTCTGGCAAATGGGAAAAGCCTAATAACATATTAAATAATTGGAGAGTAACAAAGACTTGCCTAAGACTTGGTAGCAGGATTATTGGCAAGTGTATGATGGGATCAACAAGCAATGCCTTGGATAAAGGTGGTAGCAATTTTAAAAAATTATATTATGCCTCAGACGTTGAAAAAAGAAACAGTAACGGACAAACTGCTTCTGGATTATATTCTTTGTTCATACCTATGGAATGGAATTACGAAGGATACATTGATTCTTACGGAATGCCTGTCTTCGATAAGCCAGAAAAGCCAGTTAGCGACCCGTATGGAACACCTATTAAACAGGGGGTAATAAGTTACTGGGAGAACGAAGTTAACGGATTAAAGCAAGACCAAGATGGCCTAAATGAATTTTACAGACAGTTTCCTAGAACAGAACAGCATGCGTTTAGAGATGAAGCAAAAGAATCCTTATTTAACTTAACAAAAATATATCAGCAAATAGACCATAATGAATCTATGGCTTCTAGTACGTTAGTTACAAAAGGTAACTTTCAATGGGAGAATGGTATTGTAGATACAAGGGTAATATTCATGCCAAATAAAAACGGTAGGTTTTATGTGAGTTGGATACCTCCAATTAGCTTACAGAATAGAGTAATAACAAAGCATAGTATTAAACACCCTGGTAATGAGCACCTAGGCGCATTTGGTTGTGATAGTTACGACATATCTGGAACAGTAGATAATAGAGGTTCTAATGGTTCATTACATGGCTTAACTAAGTTTAGTATGGAGGACGCTCCTTCAAATCATTTTTTTTTAGAATACATAGCTAGGCCACAAACCGCTGAGATATTCTTTGAAGATGTACTTATGGCTTGCGTATTTTATGGTATGCCAATACTAGCGGAAAATAACAAACCTAGACTTTTATATCACTTTAAAAGAAGGGGTTATAGAGGTTACTCTATGAACAGACCAGATAAGTTATCAAATAAGTTATCTATAACAGAAAAAGAGATTGGAGGTATACCTAACTCAAGTGAAGATATAAAACAAGCACATGCCGCTGCAATTGAAACATATATAGAGGAATTAGTTGGAATACTAGGTGATGATGAAATGGGGGACATGTACTTCCAGAGAACATTAGAGGATTGGGCTAGGTTTAATATTAATAATAGAACTAAGCACGATGCTTCTATAAGTTCAGGATTAGCTATAATGGCTTGTAACAGAAACAGATACGCACCAATAAATAAAGTGGTACGAAAAAATATAAATCTAGGATTTAAGAAATACGATAATACTGGAGAATTTTCAAAAATAATAAATAAATGAATATAGGCGCAAACCCAAATAGTGTATTTCCTAGCCAAGTAGTTAGTGACGCTGAAAAATCAAGTTTTGAATATGGCGTACAAGTTGGTAGGGCTGTGGAATCGGAATGGTTTAGACAAGGCGGTATAGGAAACAGATTCTCTCAGAATTATAATCATTTTCACACATTAAGACTTTATGCAAGAGGAGAGCAGCCAGTACAGAAATATAAAGATGAACTAGCAATTAATGGTGACCTATCTTATTTAAACTTAGACTGGCAGCCTGTTCCAGTTATATCTAAATTTGTAGATATAGTTGTAAACGGTATCACTGAAAAAGAATTTGAAATAAAAGCATATGCTCAAGACCCTGACTCTATAAGAAAAAGAACTGAATATGCTGAGAGCATTATGCAGGACATGATAGCCAAGGAGGAGATTGAGGCACTTAACGCTGCAATTGGAGTAAACACATTCAACACTAAAAACCCAGAGAATTTACCACAGTCACAGGAGGAGCTTTCTTTGCATATGCAACTTGATTACAAGCAAGCTATTGAGGTAGCTGAGGAAGAAGTTATAAATCAAGTATTAGCCAAGAATAAGTTTGGTGAGGTAAAGAAGAGATTTAATTATGATTTAGCTGTACTGGGAATTGGTGCTGCTAAGACCACATGGAATAAAGCTGAAGGCGTAGTTCTTGAGTACTGCGATCCAGCTAGAATGGTTTACTCTTATACTGATGACCCTAATTTTGAGGATGTATATTATGTTGGTGAGGTTAGAGCACTTACGATACCAGAATTAAAAAAGCAGTTTCCTGATATATCAAATGAAGAGCTAGAAAGAATTGAAAAAATGCCAGGTAACAGAGAGTATGTTACTGGCTGGAATGCTTATGATAAAAATACTGTTCAGGTTTTGTTTTTTGAATACAAAACTTATAACAACCAAGTATTTAAAATTAAGCAAGGCCCTAACGGTTTAGAAAAAGCAATACAAAAGACGGATGAATTTAATCCTCCTGAGAGCGATACATTTAAAAAGGTATCAAGAACCATTGAGGTGTTATACAGTGGAGCTAAGATACTAGGTAACAACCAAATGCTTAGCTGGGGTCTTTCTAAAAACATGACCAGGCCATTTGCGGATACCACTAAGGTAGAAATGAACTACGTTATGTGTGCGCCTAGAATGTATCAAGGAAGGATAGAATCTATCGTAAGCAAGATAACTGGATTTGCTGATATGATTCAGCTTACACATTTAAAGCTGCAACAGGTGATGTCTAGAATGGTTCCTGACGGAGTATTCTTAGATGTTGATGGATTAGCAGAAGTCGATTTAGGTAATGGAACAAATTATAATCCAGCGGAAGCACTTAATATGTACTTCCAGACTGGTAGTGTTTTAGGTAGGTCACTTACGCAAGATGGTGATATGAATAGAGCAAAGGTTCCTATTCAAGAATTACAAACATCAAGTGGAGGTGCTAAGATACAATCCCTAATACAGACCTATCAGTATTATCTGCAAATGATAAGAGACGTTACTGGACTTAACGAGGCTAGAGATGGTTCTGCTCCAGCTAAAGATGCTTTGGTAGGATTGCAGAAGATGGCTGCTAATCAATCAAATGTAGCAACAAGACACATACTACAGGCTAGTTGTTATATATCACTTAGAATATGTGAAAACGTATCTATGAGAATAGCAGATTCATTAGAGTTTGCTTTAACCGCAAATTCATTAGAGAATAGTTTAACTAAATTTAATGTTGCAACCTTAGCTGAAATAAGTCAATTAAACTTGCATGACTTTGGTATTTTCTTAGAATTAGAGCCAGACGATGAAATAAAGGCTCAATTAGAGCAAAACATACAGGTTGCGTTGCAATCAGGTGGTATAGACTTAGAGGACGCTATAGATATAAGACAGGTAAAAAATCTTCAGTTAGCAAATGAAATGCTAAAGGATAGAAGAAAGAAAAAGCAGGCAGCAGCACAACAAGCACAGCAGGCTAATATACAAGCGCAAGCGCAGGCTAATGCAGAGTTAGCTGAAAAGGCAGCGATGTCTGAAGTACAGAAACAGCAAGCGTTAACGGCTGAGAAGGTGAGTATAGAGCAGGCTAAGTCTCAGTTTGAGATACAGAGAATGCAGGCAGAGGCTCAAATAAAAAGAGAGTTGATGACTACCGAGTTTAACTTCAACATGAAACTAGCTCAGGTTAGAGTAGATTCCGAAAGCTTAAAAGAAAAAGAAATAGAGGACAGAAAAGATAAAAGGGTTAAAATAACAGGAACTCAACAATCTGAAATGATTGACCAAAGAAAAAACAATTTATTACCTAAAAACTTTGAATCTACAGGTAATGATGTATTAAGTGGGGGGTTTGGTTTAGGCCAGTTTGACCCAAGCTAATTTTTAATTTATATTATATTATATTATGTCAGAAGAAAAAGAAGTAAAGCAAGAGGGTGAATTTAAGATAAAGAAAAAACCTTCAATGAAAAAACTAGGTAAACAACCTGAAGTTATCAAAGTGGACTTGTCTGCTAAGAAAGCAGAACAATCAGAAGTAACTAAAGTTGTGATACCTTCTAGTGAAGAGAAAAAATATGCCAATACAGAGCAAGAAACAGCAAACTTGGTTACAGATAAACAAGCCGAAGCTGTACAAGAAGTGGAAGCAGAAGTATCACCAGGGGAAGGCTCCATTCAAGATGATGGGTTTTCAACCATACAAGAAATAACTGAGGAGGAAGTAGAAGAAAAAACTCAAGAAGTTATTGAAGATGTACAAGGGTTTGCCATTGGAAGAGAACTGCCAGAAAATGTAGAGAAACTTGTTTCTTTTATGGAGGAGACTGGTGGTAACATGGAAGACTATGTAAGATTAAATGCTGACTATAGCAATGTAGATAGCGATACTCTACTAAGAGAGTATTATACCAAAAGTAAACCTCACTTAGACGCTGAGGAAATATCCTTTCTGATAGAAGATAACTTCTCGTATGATGAAGATATTGATGATGAAAGAGAAGTTCGCAAGAAGAAGCTTGCGTTTAAAGAAGAGGTTGCAGAAGCTGAAGGGTTTTTGGATGACTTAAAGGGTAAATATTACGATGAAATCAAGTTGAGGCCAGGCGTAACCCAAGAGCAGAAGAAAGCTACAGACTTCTTTAATCGATATAATGAAGAGCAAAGTTTAGCGGGGCAAAAAAGGGAAAGGTTTAAGAAGGCTACATCTAATCTTTTAAACGATGATTTCAAAGGTTTTGATTTCAACATCGGAGAAAAGAAATTTAGATATGGTATTAATAACCCAACTAAGGTTGCTGCGGATCAATCTAATTTAACTGATTTTGTCGGAAAGTTTCTGGATAATGGAGAGGTTGAAGACCATAAGGGTTATCATAAAGCTATGTATGCTGCTTCAAATGTAGACAAGATTGCTACTCATTTTTACGAACAAGGTAAAGCTGACGCTGTCAAGGATGTGGTGAATAGTTCAAAGAACATTTCAGACAAGCCTAGACAGACTGCCGATGACAGTGTTTTTATTAATGGGTTAAAAGTTAAGGCTATAACTGGGGTAGATTCTTCTAAGTTAAGAATTAAGAAAAAACAATTTTAAAAATTAAAAAAGAAAAAAATGGGACAATTTGGAACAAATGATCCACTAGGCGCATTTAGCCTAAGACCGATGCCAACTAAAACAACTTTGGCATCAAATTATTTAAACTTTGCTGACGGAAGCGGAAACGATTTTGCACAGCAGTATTTACCAGAAATTTATGAAGCTGAAGTAGAGCGATACGGAAACAGAACTTTATCTGGATTCTTGCGTATGGTTGGTGCTGAGATGCCAATGACTTCTGATCAAGTTATATGGTCTGAGCAAAACAGGTTACATATCGGATATGAGAACGGAGCAGGAAACTTAAGTGTTGTACTTAGTGGTGCTGCAACAGCGGCTGGTTCAACAATTACTTTAGGTGCTGGACATAACATGTCAGTAAGAGTAGGTAACACTGTTGTTATCGCTGATGCTGCTACTGGACTTGTAACATTAAAATGTTATGTATCTGCTGTAACCGCTACTACATTCACAGTATTATCTTATACTACTGCTAATTTGACTAGTATTGCAAATGGAGCTGTAAACTTATTCGTTTATGGGTCTGAATTTGGTAAAGGTACAGACGGAATGACTGGTTCTCTTGAGGCTTCATTTACGCAGTTTAACAATAAGCCGATTATCATTAAGGATTCTTATGAAATAAGTGGTTCTGATGCTGCTCAAATTGGTTGGGTTGAAGTTGCTGCTGAAGACGGAACATCTGGATACCTATGGTATTTGAAATCAGAAGGCGAAACTCGTCTACGTTTTCAAGATTACCTAGAGATGGCTGTTGTTGAAGGTGAAACTGCTACTGCCGCTTCTGGTGTTGTTAGTCAGGTTGCTTTAGGAACAGGAATTACAACTGCTGGTACTGAAGGGTTATTTGCTGCAATTACTGCAAGAGGTAACGTATACCAAAATTATGCAAACGGAACTGGAACAGGTGGTGCTGGAGCTAGAAGTGCTTTAGGGGACTTTGATTTAATTTTGCAAAATCTTGACAAGCAAGGGGCTATTGAAGAGAATATGTTATTCTTAGATAGAGCTACATCTTTGGACTTTGATGATATGTTAGCTGCTCAGAACTCTTATGGTGCTGGTGGTACTTCTTACGGGGTGTTTGAAAACTCTGAAGAGATGGCATTGAACTTAGGATTCGATGGTTTTAGAAGGGGTTCTTATGACTTCTACAAGACTGATTGGAAATATTTGAACGATGCTACTACTCGTGGTATGATTGATAACATTAAAGGTGTTATGGTTCCTGCTGGAACAAGCACAGTGTACGATCAAATGCTAGGAACTAACATCAGACGACCATTTCTACATGTACGATACAGAGCTTCTGAAGCTGATGACCGTAGAATGAAGTCTTGGATTACTGGTTCTGTTGGTGGAGCAGCTACTTCTACTTTTGATAAGATGGAAGTAAGTTTCTTATCTGAGAGATGTTTAGTAACTCAAGCAGCTAATAACTTCGTGTTATTCACAGCAGCTTAATTATAAGCAATAAATATTACTTGGGGTCGCAAATTGCGGCCCCTGGTTTTATTTTTTTATCTATTTATTATATTATATTTTATGAAAACAAAAGAAAAAACAAAAGACACTTGGGAAGTGAAGGACAGAAGATACTATCTTTCTCACGATAAAAGCCCACTAACAATGACATTAGCTAGTAAGCACTCAGAATTACATCCTATGATGTATTTTGACGAGGAGCTAGGATATGAAAGAGAATTAAGGTACGCTACAAATCAATTATCAACATTTGTAGATGAGCAAAAAGGCCCTGTAACTCTTGCCCATATTGTGTTTATACAAGGAGTATTAATGGTTCCTAAGAACAAGCAAAACTTACAAAAGCTATTATCTTTATATCACCCTCAGAGAGGTTTAACGTATAAAGAACAAGATGAGGTTGCAAACGCTGTAAATCAGCTAGATGACATTCAGCTTGAAATAGAAGCTTTAAATCTTGCTAACACACTTGAAGTAGACCACGCTGAGGCAATTCTAAGAACTGAATTAGGTAGTGCTGTATCTGCAATGAGCAGCAAAGAACTTAAGAGGGATTTAATGCTTTTAGCAAAAAGTAACCCAGCTTTATTTATAAGCCTAGCGCAAGACGAAAACGTTGAGCTTAGAAGCTTTGGTATTAGAGCAGCGGAATCTGGCATAATATCTTTATCTGATGACCAAAAAACATTCAAATGGGCAGTCAATGGAAGAAAGCTAATGGAGGTTCCTTTTGATGAGCACCCTTACTCAGCATTAGCTAGTTGGTTTAAGACTGACGAAGGAATGCTAGTATACAAAAGTATAGAGAAAAAGTTCTCTTAATATGTAACTATAATTTATGATGGTAGGCTGACTTAATGTTGGCCTACCTTTATAAATAAAACAAAAAAAAATATGGCAATAAATGTGAATACGGTATATAAGACTGTATTGTTAATACTCAACAAGGAAGAAAGGGGATATGTAACCCCAGACGAGTTTAATAAAATTGCTACTCAAGTTCAACTAGAAATATTTGAACAATATGGTGAGGACTTAAACCAGCAACTACGTATACCTCAGACAGATACGGATTATGCAGATAGAGTTGCTGCTATTGATGAGCACCTTTCTATATTTAAAACATCAGGCGCAACTGCTTATGTAGCTGCCGCATCACCAGCACCCGCTTATTTTACATTGCCTACTACAGATGTATTCGGTAATACTGTAGAACTTTACAGGTTAGGTGTTGTTAATTATAAAGATCAAGTCGAACTCCAAAGACTTCAAAGAATGGATTTTTATAACATTCAAAAATCTCCATTAACAAAATCAACAGAGACGTTCCCAACTTACCTATTAGAAAATGAAAGGCTAATTGTAAAGCCTGATACTATTACTAGTAATATTAACTGTGATTTCTTAAGAAAGCCATTAGACCCTAAATGGGGATTTACAATCGGAGCCGTTGGACAATACGTTTATGATACCTCAATATCAACGCAGATAGAGTTAGACGTATCGGAACAGACAAGTTTTATATTAAAAACTTTATTCTACTTCGGTGTTGTAGTAAAAGACCCTCAAATTATTCAAGTTGCTGCTTCTCAAATCCAGCAAGAAGAAAACAACTCAAAAAGATAAGATATGCCAAATCCAAATGGTGGTTTAATAACCGAAACTAATGCTCAGTATTACTCAGGTCAGCAAGGCTTTATAGGTGATGGTAATACAAAATCGTTTGTCTGTAATTTTAACACAGACTTAGCTAATGCTGTTGCTGGGGCTTCTAATGCAAACTATACGGTAACTGTAAGTGGTCTCGCACCTGGTGCATTTACTATGACAAACAACACCATAACATTTGGTACTGCTCCTATTGCTAATTCAATAATATTAGTTACACTAAGTGTTAACGCACTAAGGTCTAACTATGGTGGTTATCAATACAGTAGCCTTAATGACATAATCAATAACTTTATGGTTGCATATGTTGGTGCTGGCAAGCTTATACCTAGCGTTAAAAGAACTGACATTATATTCCATGCTAAACGTGGTATGCAAGAGTTTAGCTACGATACACTTAAAAGCATTAAGTCTCAAGAGCTTACAATGTCACCTAGCTTAACAGCGGTAATACCTCAAGATTACGTTAACTACGTTAGGCTATCTTGGATAGATAACTTAGGAGTTAAAAGAATAATATACCCAAATAATAACTTAACAATAAACCCAGCCGAGGCAATAATACAAGACAATAAAGGTCTTCCAGTACAAGATGGATTTGGTGAAAATCTAGAATCTGATCCACCTGAGACAGTGCAAAAGTGGCGAAAGGCTAACGCTAGTATAATATCGGGAACATTTAGTAATACGCAGTTAAATCAAGGATTTGATTTTGATAGAGACTATTTAGGAGATAGCTTCTGGGGTGGTGTTAACGGACAGAGATATGGTTTGGATCCTCAACTAACACAAAGAAATGGTTGGTTTGGTATTGACGAGGTTAGGGGAGTCTTCACATTCTCAAGTAACTTAAAGGACGTTATGATAACCATAGAGTACATCTCTGATGGTTTAGCGTATGATTTGGATACTAGGGTTCCAAAGATGATAGAAGACGCTATGTATAGCCACATAAGCCATGCAATAATAGCCAGTCGAATTAATCAACCAGAGTATGTGGTTAACAGATTGAAACGAGAACGTAGTGCAAAGCTTAGAAATGCAAAAATAAGATTGTCTAATATAAAGCTTGGTGAAATAGTACAGGTGATGAGAGGCAAATCTAAATGGATAAAATCATAATATATGCCACAAGCTAATAATCAATTTACAGGTTCTAAGATGAATAAGGATCTTAGCCCAAGGCTAGTTCCTAACACGCAGTACATAGACGCTAGAAACGCTACGGTATTAAACTCTGAAGGTGGAGAATCTGGGTTACTTCAAAATACTGAAGGAAACACCTTGTTAACTAATCTTAATTTAACTGGAGAGAACTTAGAAATAATTGGATTATTTTCCGATAAGGTGCTGGATAGAATGTTTTTGTTTGTAACAAACTGGAACGACCCGTCATCTAATGAATCATCAAGCTTTGCATCGCCACAGTCTAGTCATTACATATGCATGTATGACATTAAGACAAGTTCTGCAACTACCTTAGTATCAGGTAATTTCTTAAATTTTAGTAAAACAAATACTATACTTGGCATAAACCTATTAGAGGATTTATTGTTTTTTACGGATGACAGAAACCAGCCTAGAAAAATAAATATTGATTCTGCGATATCAGACCCTACTTATTACACAGAGGAAGCTAATATTTCAGTATTAAGATACTTTCCTTGGAATGCCCCTCGATTATCTAAGAATATATTATCTCCAAACGAAACAGAAAAGTACCCTTTAGAAGTAAGGAGTGAACTTTTAATAACGACACAGCCACTTTTATTTCTTAAGCCTTCTAGAACATACATTGAACAAGTGGGGTCTGCTGGGTGGACAACTAGCGGTAGTGGCGTGGGTGCTTATGTATCCATAACCATAGAAGGAGATTCTCCAAATCAATATATTTCTAATGTATTTGTTAGTGATACAGTAAGCTTAACACCTCCTTTTACTCCTATTACTGGAGGCAACGACTTCAGTATTGGGGACACTATAACTATAGGTAGTCCTTGGACTAACCCAACAGCATTACCTGCGGGAGATATAGTACTTACCATTGGAAGCCAGAATATAGCTCAGACACCAACAATGAAGGACGTTGTGAGTACTAACCTTCCAGGAGCAATAGAGAGAAAAGTTGCTAATAGTATTAGTTCAGCAACCTTTAGTTGTGGCGCACCAGTAAAGAGGGGTGTGGGTGTATGGACTTCTACAGCGAGTGGTGCTCTTGACACACCCAGACCTATATTACTAACGCAATTTGGTCAAGGAGTCAGTAGTTTAAATTTTGGGTATCAATCACCTCCCGGAGTTACAAATGCTACCGTAGGTACTGGTCTAGAGATAGCTGTTAGCATTAAAACCAATGATTATACCGTAGATGTTGTTTCCTCTGGAAACAATTACTCATCTAATCAAGAGTTAAAAATTAATTCAGCAGGAGCAAAAGGTGGAACAGGACAATCTGGTAATGGCCCTATCCCTGGATTAACTAATGATATAATATTAAATCTAGACACGTCAAAACTAGAAGTGCTGCCAGCAAATTCTTTTGTTGGTACTATAATTACAAGTGTATCAGGGGCAACCGAAGTTGATTTATCTAAAGACGTTAAGATAACGGCTAATACACCTGGAGCTTCAGGTGACTCTATAATAACTTATGCTCATACTGGATCTCAAATCGACTTTACTAATGGAGACCTCTTAACGTTTGGTGCTAACCCCCTTTATGATTCTACATTCGAGGGTGATACTGAATTTTTAACTGAAAAATTTGTAAGGTTTAGCTATAGGTTTAAGTTTGATGATAATCAATACTCCTTAATAGCCCCATTTACACAAGCAGCATTCATACCAAGGCAAGACGGATACTTTACAGAGGACTTTATTCCTGAAAACATAGACGATGTTGAGGCTAATTCTGATGAAAACAGGGCAATAAAAAGCACAATAATAGAGTTCTTTGAAAACAAAGTAAATGAGGTTGGTATTACCATAGATATGCCAGATGGTGTTTCCACGCCAGCAGACTTATATGACAAGCTTAAGGTTGTTGAGATAGATATCTTATATAAAGATGCGGACGAGGCTAATATAAAGGTAATAGACACGATAACAAAGGATGAACTTATAGGTCTACAAACAAATCAATACATATATACCTATAACTCTGCAATGCCTATAAGGACATTACGAGATATAGACTTCACTAGAGTAGCCGACAAGGCTCCTATTAGAGCTAAGGCACAGGAAGTTGCAGGTAGTAGGGTTATGTATGGTAATTACCTAGCAAGGACAGCGAGACCAACTAAATTGGACTATACTATTTCTGCTGGAGAAAAACAAATTTACGGAACATATAATTCCTTTAATCAGGTACAGTACCCTAATCATAACCTAAAACAAAACAGGTCATATGAGGTAGGTGTAGTGCTGGTTGATAGATACGGTAGGCAGTCTGATGTTATAACATCCGATAATTCAACTGTGTTTAATAACTATAGACAGAACAGAATCGGTATAAAATCTTATTTAGGGGATTCGTTAAAGATAAATTGGAAATCAGCGATACCTTCTGTTATAGACAGCGAGGGATATATGGGGTTATACAGCCCTACAAACCCTCTAGGGTGGTATAGCTACAAGGTTGTAGTGAAGCAAAGTGCTCAAGATTATTACAACGTATACCTGCCTACAATATTAAACAGTAGACCTCAGCCTAATGTATTAAGAATTAATATTGAAGCAATAACAAATACGCCTCTGGAAAATAAATCGTTCTTTACATTGTCTAATGATTCGGAGCCTATATCTGAGATATGGATAGGATCGGAACTGCAAGGTACAAACACCACTATAGGAAGGGGTTCATCAGCAACTCTAGGCATTTTAGATCCAAGTGGTAAAAGCGGGGTTTTTAATAATCCCGATGATTACACTGTCGGCACAGGCTGGGCTACCCTTAGTATCTCTGATAAAAAAATTGAGACGAGTGATGACATAGCCTTTATAACATTATTAGGTGATAACATAAATAAAGTACCTAGAGAATTATCGACATCAGCCTCTCAAGATTTAATCTTTCCTAGTTCGGTTAAGCTATATGGTAGGGTGTGGAATAATAGGTATTACAATGACGCTAATTCAAGTCGGCAATACTTTCCTGTTTTAAATGCAGGCCCAGACAGCGTAAGCAACATCAGTTTATTAAACGTATCTAGCGGAGCCGATGACTCGGTAGGTAGCCCTGCATATATATCTCCATACTACACTGTTCCTAATGTTAGATTAAGAGGTGGCAGTCCTTACATAGGAACCGTTAACACTCAGGCAACCATAGGAGCCTATGGGGGAAATAGTGCACCTCAAGTTTCATTCGAGAAATTAAGGTTAAATGTATATGAAACAACTCCATTTGAATCTAATATTGATATTTACTACGAGTCTAGTTCAAGTGGGATTATATCACAACTAAACGATTATATTAATCAAGATTCAGATGTCAATATACCTGCGTTGATTTCAGACTGGTCTTGGGAGTTAAACGAAAGTAACTTTTCAACTATCGCAGATCCTTATTATGTAAATAAAGACTTTTTTGACGTAAAAAATAGTAACGGCAGGAGTATAGTTGGAGTAGACCTTAAGGGAGAAATAGTTAAAGTTGTAGATGGTAATGGTAATATACTATCAAACACCTCCTACTTTAAGTTAGACAGAAATATTACCGTTGGTGCTGACCAGTATAAGTTTAAATTAAAGTTAGCAGTAGGTAGAAATTTTGTATATGATAGCAATTCTTATAGAAGGGATAAGTATACTTTTACTTTTAGATTTACGAATAATATAACAGGCGTATCTAACGATATAACAACAACAGAGGCTAATGAGTTAGACAATAACACACCTAGCTATACCGCTATACCTAATCCGTTGCCTATAAATCCTTCAGAGTTTACTGGAAATGGTTATAAGACTATTTACAATCTAGACGGTAAAAATGGTACGGCAAATACGATTAACTCTAGTTTATTTAAGAAAGGGTTAGTATGGAATATTATTAGCCTTGAGTTTAAATGGGTGGGTAATAATAACACTTGGCTAGGATATTCTCCTACTATAGGTGAATTTGGTAACTCTGCTGATTTTCGTACGACTGGCTGGATTCAATTTTCAGGAGTAGGTGGAGCTATAGCAAGAGAAAGCTTAATATACAATGAGGAGTTTGTGTGCTTGAATGTTAACGCTGCTTTAATAGGGGGCGATGTATCAAAACCTCAAACGGGACTATACGACTACACATTAAGGACAAACACTGAGTTTAGGGCTAAGTTGGAATTAACTGATGCTACTGGTTTTAATGGTAACCTTAGCACTTATACAACAATATATTTTACATTGCTTAAAAATTAAACTATAATGTCGACAATAAGAGAAATAACATACTTCAATTCCTTTATAGTTAAAAATCTAGTTGAGTCAAATGATGGTGAACCTGGAGGGGGTAAAGCAGTGTGGCCTGGTCTACCTTGGAATCCTAACGGATATCCTAGCTTCCCTAATCTTGTATCAACTGATGTTTATCCAAGCGGTGAGGATGATGTGTATATGTGGTACATAGAGGAGTCTAGAATACGAGGAGGTTACAACAACGACCAGGTTGACTTAGGCGTTAGGGCATTTACACAAGAAACTACTGATGATGAATTAATATTAAGTAACGGAATAATTTATTCTGGTCTTTATAATTCTACAACTGGATTTAACGATACTAATGTATTTTCCGTATCGGAATCAATTGAGAAGCAATTAGACCCTAGATATGGGGGGATACAGAAGCTGTATGCATCAGACACAAACCTTATGATTTTTCAAAACGATAAGGTGAGTAATGCATTGGTAGATAAAGATGCAATATACACAGGCGATGGTAGGGCAATAGAAACAGCGTCTAATCTTGTGTTGGGTAATATTAATCAATACGCTGGTGAATACGGAATTAGTAATAATCCAGAATCATTTGCATTTAAGGGTAACAGGATATATTTCTCAGACAAGAACAGGGGATCGGTAATGAGACTATCAACGGATGGACTTACTGAGATAAGCATGTATGGTATGCGTGACTACTTTAGGGACAAGCTTTCAGTTATATCTGAAGAGTCGGAGCTTAGTAGCTTACTGCCATTAACGGTAAGGGCTGGAACATATTCTAGTGGTGGTATAGGAGGGGTAAACCCTTTTCCTACGGACTCTTTGATAGTACAGGACTTAGGTACTGGCTTGGTTAGCTCATTAGAGTTAGGAATGCAGTTCTCGTCATCCATATATGGCAATAGCGGGGTATATGTTTATTCAAAACAGGATGTAGGAGGGTTGACTGGGGCTTTAACTATAACTAATAATGTAACTGGATTAGCTGGAGGTAATGCGTCATACACGCTTACCGAAGGTTCTGGAGGGTTTACTACATCTCGTGGGTCTAGCGGGCAAGGTTCAGCCACACTTGTTGTGGTAGTTAATAGTGGTACGGTAGCAAGTGTAACGGCAACTGTTGCGGGTTCGGCTTATTCAGCAGGCGATGTTATATCCATCAGCACTAATAATATAGGAGGTTTAACTGGGTCTATTATTGATTTTGTTACGATTACAATACTAGAATCTAATTTAACAAACATTTCTACAACATCCAAGAGGGTGACGTTTGACCGAACTTTAACATTACCTACAGGGGTAACACCCGCAACAGAGGCATTTAGTTTTTATAAATTGATTAACGATAGGATTGTTGGTGGTTACGATAACTATTACGATAACTACGTTATATCGATTCAAGATGGTGCTACTGGATTGTACGATACGCTTTCATTTTCTGACACGGTAAATGGCTGGACTAGCCTTTGGGATTACAAGCCATCGTTTATGGATACGATTAATAATATATATTATTCTATTGAAGGTGGGAATGTATGGAAACATTACAATGAATCTGTAATTAATAATAGAGGGTACTTGTATGGAACTTATTATCCTACATCAGTGCAATTATCGTTCAACCCTAATGCCTCAATATCTAAAAACTTTAATACGATTAATTATGAGGGGACTAGCGGATGGCAAGTTGATCACTTCTTGTCTGACAAAACAGGCCCGACATTAATAAACTCGCAAACAAATAATTATAAGGATGAATCATCCTTTATATATAGTTATGATGAGGGTGTATATACTGAAGGTGGTGTCACTTATAGGGTTGGATTTAACAGGAAAGAAAATAAATATGTAGCCAACTTGATAAACAAAGGCGTATTGATTAGCGGTAGCAACGAAAACGTTTCGTTTGGTCAACCTGGACAAGTAGTACCTGGTATTAGTATGAGTGGTATAAAAGGGTTCTTTGCTACAGTAAAACTTAGCACTGATAATACCACTGATTTAGGGGGTCTGAAGACTCTATTTGCTGTATCTTCGAACTTCGTCAAATCTTAATCAAATGAAATTACAAAAAATAAATAAAGAAATAAAGGCTCTGCAAAACTTTATAGTATCCAACAATGATAAAGAAGGATTTTATGGTGATGGGAAAAGCATTGCTGAATCGCCAGACGTTCCTATAAAGCATAGCTTTGCCGACCAGATATATGTAAGGCAAATGAATATGAAGGCTGATCAAGTTGTTGTAGGTGCAATTCACAACCACCAACATGTATGGTTTTTATTGACTGGACATGTATCAATCAATAATAATGGTGAGGTTATAGATTATGTAGCACCGTGCTATACAACGTCTGAGCCAGGCTCAAAGAGGGTTATATACGCACACGAAGATTCTATATTTGTTAACGTACATAAGAATCCTCTAAACGTAAAAGATATAAAGCAATTAGAGGAAGAAATAGTTTCTATGAACATAGAAGAATTTAATAAAAAAAATAAGTAAAATGGCATTTATATTAGTAGGATTAGGTATTGGCGCAGCAGCGAAGATAACTGGTGCAATAGTAAGCTCTTCTAGGGCTAAAAAGCGTTTAAAGGAAGCGGAAAGTAATAAGAAAAACGCTCAAAATAGATTGAATGCGTTAGAGGCTGACAGGCAAGCTATTGTGAACCCTTTTGCTGCCGCTAAAGATTTATCTGGAGACATTTCGAATCCATACGCTAACCTAACTGTAGCAACTGGTGCTGCTGAAATACAAATGCAACAGTCTGACGCTGCACTAGCAAACACCTTAGACACCTTAAGAGCCACAGGAGCTGGGGCAGGTGGTGCAACCGCATTAGCGAAGGCGGCATTACAAAGCAAGAAGGGTGTAGCCGCTAACATAGAGCAACAAGAAGTTCAGAATCAGAAGCTTGCGGCTCAAGGAGAAGTTAATCTACAAACTCAGGTTCTTTCCGAAAAAAGAAGAATGCAACAAGCTGACGCTGAGGGAAGGAAGTTTGTTTATGACGAGAAAGAAAGTAGAGAGATGGCTGCAATGGATAGAGCACAGAATAATATTGACCAAGCTGACGCTGACTTCAGACAATCCAGGGCTGATAAAGACCAAGCACTAGATGATTCTATCTCATTCATAGGGGACGCAGGAATGGCTTATGGTATATCGCAACTACCTACCCCAGGCGGTGATAATGATGATGATGATGATGATGATGATAATGATAATGATGATGATCAACAAAAGAGCATAAGTATCAAAAAATAATAAAGAAAATACATATATAAAACATGGGAACCTATTCTAATCCATCATTACAGAAAAGTATTTCAAGCGTTAGGCCGAGTACTAATTCTAGTTCAGTAGACCAAGGCTTGGCGGCTATGATAACGAATCGTCAGAATGCAATAGCGGCTAATGAACAAAGAAATGAAACTAATTGGAAACTACGCCAGACAGCATTAGATGATGTTGCTACAGATAAACAGACCCTTATAGATGCAGGTAAAAAGAGCAAAATTAATATGGAATCCCTTAATGTTGCTTCAAAGCAAATAATGAAGGATTATGCGGATACTAAGATTAGGTTAGCTCAGGCTACATCTAAGTATGATGGGTACGAAAAGGATGAGGCTTTTGTTAGGAATACAAAGTTAATGCTGGATAATATCGGAGATACCTTCGGTACTATGAACTACACCGTTAACAAATACAACGAAACACTAAACTCCAAAGGAGCTGGTGCGGGTGGTGGTCAGATAGACATGTCTTCAGTAGATTCAGGGTTCTTGGCTATGATGGAAATATCAAAGCCTGGCAATGGTATAAGTGGGGAAATCTCTTGGGATGCGGATTACGATGAAGAAAATGGCTGGACATGGAAGCAGGTAGCTAGAGGGGAATCTATAAGGCAAGCTAACCTAGCAAAGGGTATAGATAGCGATGTTTATGAGATGTCTTACGAGGCAAATGCGGAATTTGAGAGTAATAATGACAATAGCGATTATAATAGCCTTGTGTACAATACAGTTCCAGAGGTTCTTGATAAGAATACAATAGAAACCTTAGTAGATTTAAAGGTAACCAATAAGGACGGTAAGATTTTAGATGACTATAAGATTGAGGGTACGGAAACTAGAAATGGTGAAGTATTTAAAACCAAAAGCACTAATGTGCGTGAGTTATATGGAAGGGTAAAGGTTGCCGCAGATGGTAAGGTTGCGGGTATATCTGCTGGAACGGATGACGTTGTTGCGTCCTCAATGAGGGCATATGTTGGTAGAGGATTAGAGGAGGAGACTATTAACGGAAAGAAGCAATTTATTTACTATAAACCTTCCTACAATAGCAACGGAACGCTAAAAAGAAAATCAGACGGGTCTATGCTAAAGGAGGAATCTAACAAGGTTATACTTGGTGATGATCAGCTAGGTGGTGGTCAGTTTATTAGGCGAAATATTAAGGAGAACGCTCAGAGGTTTGGGTTTAATGAGGAGCAGTTTAAGGAGTTTTCCGAATGGGCGCAGTATCAAACGGCTTATGAATTGGGTGCATTTACTCAAGATAAAGGGGAAATAGATTCGGGAGCTACTAACCGACTAAGGGCTGATAGAGCTGCTGCTATTAGTAGAAATAAAGCAAACGCAGGTAAGTTTAATACAAGCCAAGTAATTGATAATGCCGTGGCAGGGTATAACGAAGCTATGGGAATGGGTAACACTGAAGGGGCTGTGTCAGCCTTAAACTCTATGAATGGCTTAAATGGTCTCATTGTAGTGCCTGACTCAAACGATAGTAAACTTATAAATGTATATGAGGAAACTGGTACTGGAAAAAACAAGACAGAGAGTCCTGTAGGATCATATGATGTGACTACTGACATGCAAGAAATATATAATATTTTTGATTCTAAAAAAGTTTCTAAAGAAGACCCCACTAAGACTAGCCAAAGTAAAAAAATAAATAAACTTGTTGAATCACTAATTCCGATTAGTGATGAATACGAAGATATTGAAGATGATGAAGACTTTAAGGAATGGTTCAGTGAAAAGCAATTAGATGATTTAGGTATCGAGTTGAGTGAGGATATACTTGGCTACAATACAATAACAGTAACGAAAGATGGAAAAGAAATACTTAACTTTGATCCTAAAGAAAAAGAAGGGAAAGCTAAGTGGGAAGAAATGGTAAGAGGCTTGGTAGGTGAAAAATCATCAACCAATAGCGGTAATAAAGGCACAAGCAGTAAAGTTGAAACAGGTAAATTCGGTTAAAAATATATTATGAACGAAGAAATTTTAATGAATATTTGGAAGGACTTGTCTTCTAATAATTTAACAGACTCTGAATTTGACTCATGGAAAACAAACATCAGTGAGAATAAAGAAGTACAGAATAATGTACACAACTATTTAGTTGATAAAAAATTAACCGATAGCGACTTTGATACTTGGAAGGCTAACGTGCTAGGTAATGGTAGTCTAGCAAAGATGGATGCTGTTGCGGTAGAGGATGCGACCACACCAGCAGATACGGATTTAGCATCGGAGGGTGGTTCATCGGAATCACAAGAAGAAGACACTCTTGTTGAAAGGGTTTTTGGAAAGAATGAAGTTACCGATACTCTAGGAGATTTATGGAGAGCAGGGGTACAGGGTGTAGCACAATCAGCAGCCGTAGACCCATCAATGGATTTAATGACTTCTGGAGCAGACGCTTCGGTTGATGAAATATATAAATACATAAGAGTAAATGAGGAGTTAAGTAAAAACCAAAAGATTCAAGATGAAATGGCATCATGGGATAAAGATGTTGACAAGAATGG
>Ga0308008_1000244_pt1 | contig 24116 bp, 28 predicted proteins | sample Neamet125_FD_203140 | JGI IMG/M metagenome (GOLD analysis project Ga0308008, IMG submission 203140) | Marine microbial communities from water near the shore, Antarctic Ocean - #125 | ecosystem: Environmental > Aquatic > Marine > Unclassified | place: Southern Ocean | collected 2014-07-24
TTTCTGTTTTGGCGCTGCTGTAGCTTTCAATCTCAGGATTAAATACATCACCGTCTGGACAGTGGCGCTCAATGTTTTCTGCATAATCTAAAATTAACACATCATCTTTTTGTACTGACGGTCTTAGACCACGACCAATAACCTGCTGCAATAACCTTCCTGATTCAGTTGCTCTTAACAATGCAATGACATCGACATGAGGCGCATCAAAACCAACTGTTAACACTGATACATTAACTATATATTTAATCTGCTGGCTCTTAAACTTCTCTATGGTATCGCTGCGTTCTTTTGCTTTTGTCTTACCAGTAATTAACGCGCTCATTGCTGGCGGTAGGCTTGCTAGTATTTCTTCTGCATGTTGAATAGTTGCAGCAAAAAACATAACACCTTTTCTGTCTTTTGATTGCTCTATAACATCAGCTACAATTAAACTGGTTTTTCTGCCTTGGCCTTTGTATGCTCTATCAACATCATCTTTATTAAACTTACCCATTTTATTAACAGTCATACCAATAGTATCATAGTGACCGCTGTTAATTGCACCTATTAATGGTGGTGCTAAATATTTTTGGTCAATTAAATCTGGCGCACCTATCGTATAAACCTTTTTAACAAAATAAGCATTTTCACCTATTGCTTTATCTTCTTCATTCATCTGGTAAATGTACCCTGTTCCCATTCTGTAAGGTGTCGCAGTTGTACCAATTACTCTTAACTTTGGATTGCCTTCTTTTATTTTTTCAATAATAGCTTTTACTGTTGGCGTAATTAAGTCACATTCATCAATAATAATTGCACAGAATTTACCGCTAAATTGGTCTATCGAATTTAAAACCGTTAATGGTGTGCCGAAAACTACTGGATATTTTAAGCATCTACCACCAGCAGAAGCACTAAAGACACTGGCGTTTTCTCCAGTTTGCAGGTATTTGCTGCGGTTTTGTTTTACAAGCTCTGCACTAGGGGCGAGACACAAAACATTTTTCCCTCTGCTTAATTGGTGCAGTATCTTTGCAACCTCTGCAATAATCATGCTTTTGCCCGCGCCCGTTGCAGCTTCCAAAATACAACTATCAGTTGATGCTTTTACATGGTCAATAATTTTGTCAACCGCTGCTTGTTGATAAGTCCTTAACTTGTACATTTATTAATCTAAATGTTTTGAATTATCAAGGCCGGACAAATACAGCTTATAAAATTCTTTTAATTTAGGTAGTGTCTCTTCTATGAACTCGTGGTTTAACGGTATTTCTTCTAGTAATTCTGCGCCACTTGGAGTCCATTGGTAAAAATATGCTTTGGTTCTGCCGCTACATAACATTTCATATTGCACTTGGGCATAATAATATTGTTGTTGGCTCAACAGCTTAAAGTTTTTAACCGTTTTGTCATTTCTTAACCCATAAGGGCATTTTATTTCCACGATCCATTCATCGTCCACCAGTCCATCAGGTGAAGCGCCCAACCAATCTTCAAATTCGTGAAAACCTGTATGTTTTATATCCTTGCCGATTCTTAGCTTTAAATCTTCGATTGCCATCGGTTCAAAAAAGTTACCATGTTCCGTTGCCTTGTTACCCTCAAACTCATTAGCTTGCCCATGATAATCTCTTACCATATCTCGCAATACGTCTTGTGGTGACGACCAAGGGTTCATATTTAAGATAGCCCCAATTCTGCTACCAGTAATGCGGCCTGTCCTTTGATTGAACCATGCTGGTGTTCCTTGCTTGTTCATAGTGCTCTCCATACAAAAAAGCCCCGCCTAATGGCAGGGCTACTTATTAAAGTTTGTTAAAAGTCGATATCTTCATCGGCTGGTTTAGCTATCTTGCCTTTTGGTGAGACCGCGCACACCCAATTGCCTGAGCGTGTTTGCCCATCGTCGCCCGTCATTTCCCACACTTGCAACTTAAGTATCATTTGCTTGCCAGTTAATGACTTGGTAAGCATTGCATCATCTGGCTGTTCGCCACTTTTCAACAGTTTACCACCAGCATTACTGTCTATGGCTGCTAGCATTTTCTTAGCCTTATCGCTCGTCTTTTCATTGTCGTGCATAACCTTAATATTCTGAAAGATTTTGCGCTTTCCAAATTCATCAGGCGATAAAATAGTCCAAGCAATAGCGATATAATCACCGTTGTATTGATTGTTAGCCCATGCTGCACTGTCGATAACAGCAAGCACATCCGTGTTGTTAGGAATAGGATCAAAATTATTGCTCGCATCGAAAGTTGACTTTGACTCTATCGTTTTGTTGTCTGACGTTTCCCAAAAATTCATTATTTTGTTTCCTTTTTAAGTGATGGTATAAATTGTGTGAGTGGATTTGTGCCTATTTGCACTTCGATATCTTCTGTTATGCCGTATCTATTCTTGCTGATGTTGGCTGATGTTGCATAAGTAACCAGAACTCGCGTTCCGTCTGAGATTGCTTTCTTTCTATCGCCATCACCAGTTGTGAATGTTTGCAGCTTCATAAAACCAACCAAGTCGCAATCATCTATATAAGGCGCGACACTTTTCTTATGTAACCTTAACGTGTATCTGGTGTAAGCATCTTGGTCGGGTAGCTCTATTGTCTCTGTATCAGCATGACCAATAAAAACAATGTGCATATTTTTCTTTTCATTTAATATGCCAGCGGCCTTTCTCAATCTCTGATGCAAGCTGCCCACAGCTAACAAACCAGCGCCATAACCTCCCATTGCTTGATTAATGCTCGCTGGTTTTTTTGGGTCTGATTCCATAATGGATGTCACAAACAATCTGTCTAGCGCAGTGACACTATCAATAATAAGGGTCTCGTACTTGTGATCCTCTTTTATCAATGACGTTAATTGCTCCCATAGGTCTTTCGCGCTTTCCAAGACTGGAAACGCATCAGGTCGTGATTTTAAGGGGATTGATTGAAGTCCATCTTCTGCCCTGATAACAACAGGGTTGGGAAAAGATGCGGCTAGGCTTGTCTTACCTAAACCCGCATCACCACAAAGCGTAGCTATCACCGCTCTGTCCTTTGGTTTCTCTATATTCATATTTATTATCCTTCGTCATGGCGCTTTATTGCTAACCATGTTGACTATAATACACACTTCGCGTATGGTTGTCTACAGTCATTCACTAGGAGTCACAAAATGCTAACTAAAGACGGCGTAATAACAGAATTAAAAGGTAGAAATATATCTAAAGTGGCGCGAGAAGTTCAAGTCACTCGCTCTTATTTAAGTAACCTAGCAAATGGAGGGAGGAAACAGGTTTCGTGGGATATGATTAAAAAACTCAGCGATTATTTAGAGGCTACTAAATAATGATATATCATTCATTTATTGATGCGGGTTACCGCATCTTTGGACTGCATCCAATCGTTGACGGCAAGTGCGGTTGCAGAAATAAAGATTGTAAAGCTATCGGTAAACATCCTTTTGCCGCATCTTGGCAACATACCCCATTATGGAGTAACGACCAGATTCTAAAAATGGAGGAGGCGGGACAGTTCAAGACTGGCTATGGTGTTTTAGTTGATGGCTTATTAGTTATTGATGTTGATGCTAGAAATGGCGGGGTTAAGTCCTTTAAGAAGCTATTGAAAGATATCCCATCTTTGGCTGATTGCGGATTGGTAGTAAACACTGGTAGTGGCGGCGGTTCTCAACACCTATATTATAAGGTGAGCAATGATTTAGCGTTACAAGGAAAACATGACGATTATGAAGGGATTGATTTTAAATCATCAGGCTTTGTTGTCGGTATCGGCTCGCAACATAAATCAGGTGGCAGCTATGAAATAGCCAGCGGTTCGATAGATGATATCGCTGATGCGCCTGTAGAATTAGTAGATCTATTAAAAAAGACACATAAAAAACGGGTCTTACTGAACAATCAACAGATTGATGTGTCTGGTTCAGAAGTGGTGGAGATGTTGAGTTGCATAGATCCAGATTTAGAATATGATGTCTGGGTTAAGCTAGGCATGGCGATCCACGAAACCATGAATGGCGAGGGCTTTAGAATATGGGATGAATGGTCGGCAACAGGTAGCAAGTATGATGCCTCCGAAATGGAAAGCAAGTGGTTCTCTTTTGGTAAATCGCCAAGCCCTGTAGGTTTAGGCACTCTCTTATATTATGCTGAATTAGCGGGCTATAGTCGACCCGTAAGTTTTGACTCTAACGAACCATCCATTACTGATAAGCAAGACTTGAACGGGCTACCTTGCGACATATCCAACATTGATTTATTACGCCCACCTGAATTTGTGGGAGAGATAGCAGGATTTATTAATAGCCAATGCAGATACCCTCGTGAAAACTTAGCGGTTGGCGCTGCATTATCAGCAGTTGGTAATCTAATAGGGCTTAGATATCAAGATAATTATAGTAATGTAACATCTAACCTATTTACTTTTTGCGTAGCTGCATCAAGCACAGGTAAAGAAGCGGTGTTGCAAGCCTTTGGAGACATAGGCCGCGCCGCTGGCATTAATGCAGCCTCTCATGGCACGATAAAATCAGAACAAGAAATAACCCGTAATTTATTGCATCATCAAGCGGCTATTTATGCTCTGGATGAAGTAGGCATATTGTTACAAAAAATTGAGAACGCTTCTCGCTCTGGCTCTGCTAGTTACTTGGAAGGTGTAATCGGTTTATTAATGTCGGCCTACAGTAAGGCTAACAGCTATTTATTATTATCTGGTGATGTTAGACGAGATGCTGAAACCGTCTTAGTTAAAGAATTAACAGCCTGTATAGCCAAGGCCGAAACAGACACTAGTGGAAGATATGATAAGCGGGCTAGCCAGATACAACAAACGCTTGATAATTTATCTAGCGGTTTAGAACGACCGTTTTTATCTTTATTAGGCTTTACAACGCCTGAAACATTTTCGGGTTTAGTTACGAAATCATCTATTACTAATGGTTTTATTGGTCGGTCGCTACTGATAACCGAGAAAGAGACAAATCCGCGAGCTAAAAAACGGTTCAAGGCTGAACCGATGAGCGACATGTTAACGCATAAAATTAAGATGCTTTATTCGGCTGGTACATTCAGCTTGGATGAAGATGGGGGCAGGGTTGAATTTTACGGTAATAAAGTATCTATACCCTCTACTGATGATGCAATGGTATTATTGGATGATATAGAGAACTGGATACATTCCTATGCTGAAACGCATAAAGAATTATCAGGCTTAGAAGCTGCCATAAGACGAGGCTTTGAGTTAGTGTTGAAAATTAGCTTCATATTGGGCGCGCCGTCTGGATTGCGCACCTCTTATCATTGTCAATGGGCTTTTGCTATGGTGTATAAAGACATCAATGACAAGACTATGCTCGCTTTTGCAAACGATAACGCAAAATCAAAATCAAGCTCAGAAAGCGGGAGAGTATTAACCGCTAAAATCTTAGCTCAAATAGACAATAAAACAGGTGCTACTATTTCAACATTAGCTAACAGGCTGAGAAAACCAGTTAAGGACATAGAAGCCGCGCTTGAGCATTTAGGTTCACAGGTTATAATGAAATCGTCCACGCATAAAGGCAATGGTCAAACAGTTAATAAGTATTATTTAAAATAAGGTATTTAATTATGGCGGTAAAAAAAGATACTAAATTAGTTAAAGCGGGGGTAACGGGGTATAACAAGCCTAAGCGAATTAATCATAAAACCAAATCACATATTGTTGTTGCTAAGGTGGGAGAACAAACCAAAACCATCAGATTCGGTCAGGCAGGTGTTAGAGGTGCTGGAAAAAATCCAACTAGTCCAGCCGAAAAAGCTAGAAAGAAGTCGTTCAAAGCTAGACATGCTAAGAACATAGCGAAGGGTAAAATGAGCGCGGCATTTTGGTCAGATAAGGAAAAATGGTAGTCCTTGCATTAACTCGTGACCTTTGATATATATGGGGTTAGCAGTCTGTTGATTTGACTGTTAACCCTTTTTTTTACAGCACAATACACAATAATTGATCGGCATGTGTATCCTGTGTAGCCTCTTTAACCGCAACGGTTTAGAGCCAAAAACAAGGGAGCACAATACACATGAGTGTGTACGCTGTCGATGTAGGCGCGACAATGCCTAACAGCCAAAATCCGAGCACAATACACACTTTTGAAACCCTAAAGAGATAATTACATAATATAATATAATATAATATATAGATATTGTGTATCCTGTGTAACAAGTTATAAATCAATAACTTAGCAGAATACACATGTGTATTCTGCTGTGTATCCTGCCCTATCAATCCCCGTCAATCCCTTAGCTGTCAACGGTTCACGTTGTGTTCTTTATGTGTAAGCTGCTATTTTCTGCGGGCATAAAAAAGCCCGCATCTGCGGGCTATGGTGGTTTGTGGGTTCTTAGGCTAATTCTTGCTTCTTCATAGTTTTGCGAACTTGTCTTTTTAAGTTATCTGACAACTGCCAAAAACTGCGAAATGAGTTGCAAACCGATACATTTCTAAACTCTGCATCTTCCATTACTGCAGCCTTGGTCAATAGAAGGTCATCTGTCTCTATCGTGCCATCGTCATAACTTACATTCGCTAACGTGGGCAGGTCGTGGTAGATAACCTCATAAACATTATGTTTATCTGCTAGGGTTATGCTTTTTATTGATTTATAAGATTTCATTATTTTTCCCCTTGGTGAGGGCGGTAGCCCTCACATTGGCTTGGGCTGCTATCATAAACAAACAAACACTTCTCGTATGGCGATGATTGCGGCAACGGCTGCATGTCATCGGGCGGTAATAGAAAAAGGGCGCTTATTGCTAACACTGCTATGATTAATGGGTTCATCGTTATTTATCCTTTAAATCGAAGCTAATGGTAAACGCATCATCCATTTCTATGCTGTGCTTCTTATAAGTTGTCTTTTTATTTTTATAAATACGCTCGAAATATTGGGCTGTAGGGTAAGAAAATTCTCCATCTATCTCATAGCGGCCGTCCGCTTGAATAAGTTTTACTAGGTCATATTTGGTTAATTCTATTTTCATGGTTATTTATCCTTGTTGGTTGGTTGGTTGAAAGTCACACTGCAAAGCAAACTAATGGTTAACTTGCTTCACGCTGTGGCCTTATATAATATGCTTAACAAGGTTATCGATGAACGATTGTTCAACTACTCGCGCTTCATCACCTGCGGTGTACTTGTTGACGTGTCTCGTGGTGGTAGATGAGTACCATTGCTCCGTTTTGAATGCCCCCTCATGGTCATATCCTGCTACCGGTGTAGCATAGCTGTATAATACCGCTGTGCTACCCATATTTAATACGCTCATGTTACTGGCTATTTTAGATCTTTTCATTTTGTCTTCTCCTATTAAAATTCTTGAACCATAAAGTAATTATCTGGTCTACCCTTCCACACCTCAAGTACTGTTGTTTTTTGCTGTATTTCTTCTAAAGTCAAACTATATGCCTCTATCAACTCGTCCTCTGTGTACTCACTAAAATTGCACCGTAAGGAGATAGGGTCGAACATTACTGGTATGCCGGTAGGTTCTTCCTGCTTCTCCAGCCATTTAACCAGCGTATACGCGGCCTCGTGCGACCATTTGGCAGATTCATCGCTCAACAATTCTTCTATCGCTCGGACTACGCTTATTTCTTCTCTGTCATAATCAATCATCGTTATTTATCCTTTGAGTTGGGTGGTATGCATCTCTAATATCTCTTTCATATTGTAATTGTGCAAGTTCTGCACGGACTTTTATTTTGTGAAAATGTACAGTGGTCATACCCATGACGCCGCAGAGAAGAACAGCACTTATATATAGTATGAAATCCTCTCTTCTTTGTTTTTTCTTTTTTTCTTCGTCAAAATCAAACATAATCATTATCCTTGGTTAGTACTTAATAAAGATCAGAGGCCCAAACAAGTTTGGATCCCTTCAAAAACAATTCATCGCCTGTCTGATCATTCTCACAATAAAACGTTTTATCTTGCCTGTTATATTCACCACGCGTGAACATTGCACCCGATGTTGTTTTAACAAAGTGTGAACCCTCCCTAATGTCTTTAATGGCTCGTAGCCTCCAGTTTAGCGGTTCACAGTCTGTGGTATCAGCGGTAATCTTGAAAGCCTTGTACCCTTCCTCTTTCCACAAACTTCTTTGATCGTCCAGCTCTATCTGGCAATCAGCTTTCATACTAGCAGAGCAAAGCTGCTCAACTTCTCCTTCAATGTTTGTGGCTTGCAGTCTGTAATAGTCGTATATCATTGTTGTAACCCCTTGTTTAGTGTTCGTGCGCTAGCAAGTGCTCGCGTTTGAGATATTATACGCATAGTATAATTTTAATTGCAACAAATATCGTAATCTTTTTTTTAAAATGCGTTTGTGTGTTATAAATGGCTGCATATATATAGAGGTTAAGGGGGAAGAAATGGCCGCACGTAAGACGAAGAACCAAACGGAGAGAACTAAGGATTTAATCCGGTCAGGTCAGCTACTAAAAGTCCTTATGAATCATGCACTTAGTGATTCTGGTGACACCATGACAGCTAGCCAAGTTCAAGCAGCGAAGATACTTCTAGCGAAGACCAACCCTGACTTAAAAGCAGTTGAGGTCAAGGCCGAGACGGATAACACAGTTCGTATCACTTGGGGCAATGATAAGTAGTTATGGAGATACGCATCCCTTATACCCCGCGACCACTTCAACGGGCTTTACATGACAATTTAAAGCGTTTTTCAGTGGTAGTCTGCCATCGTCGTTTTGGCAAAACTGTCTTTGGAATCAATGAGTTAGTTAAGAAAGTGATGACCTGCCGTTACCCACAGCCTCGCGCTGTTTATCTGGCTCCACTACATAAGCAGGCCAAGGCCGTCGCTTGGGACATGCTCAAGGAATACACGAGAGTGATTCCGGGAACGGTGTTTAATGAATCAGAATTGCGTGCAGACTTTGCCAACGGTGGACGTATCACCTTGGCAGGTAGTGACAATCCAGACGGGTTAAGAGGGCTAGCCTTAGATGCTGTTGTGCTGGATGAGTTCTCGCAGATGTCACCGCGAGTCTTTACCGAGATACTAAGGCCAGCACTAAGCGATAGACTAGGCTCCTGTATCTTTATAGGTACACCGCAAGGGCATAACCAGTTCTATGACATGTACCAACATGCAGAGTCTAACAATGACTGGTTCGCAGTTACCCACAAAGCTAGTGAGACAGGGATAGTTGACCCTGAAGAATTGTTGAGCGCTCAGAATGCTATGACCCCTGAGCAGTACCAGCAGGAGTTTGAATGCTCGTGGTCTGCTGCTATACGTGGCGCTTACTATGGCAGCTTGATGGATGATGCAGAAGAACAGGGCAGAGTCACTAGCGTACCCTATGACCCTACAATGAAGGTGGTGACTAGCTGGGACTTAGGCATTAACGATAGTACGGTTGTCTGGTTCTGGCAGCTTGCACCGACCGAGATAAGAGCGATAGAGTGTATAGCTTTCCAATCTACCGGCCTACCTGACATCATTAAAGAGGTAGCCTCTAGACCCTATGACTACGATCAGCACATAGCCCCACATGATATAGCAGTACGCGAGCTAGGCAGTGGACTATCACGTAAACAGATAGCAGCAGGGTTAGGCGTACACTTCGATGTAGCCCCATCACAGTCAGTAGCCGATGGTATCAACGCGGTGCGTATGCTACTACCCAAAGTCTACTTTGATAAGGTTAAGTGCAAGGATGGCATAGAAGCATTAAAACTTTATAGGACAGAATTTGATGACAAGCGGCAAACATTCCGTAACAACCCTTTGCATGATTGGACTTCTGACTATACAGACTCAGTACGTTACTTTGCCATTACCACTAAGACCGGCACAAATGCACCTATTAAAAAAATTAGCTTTAAAGGATGGAGTAACAAATGATTGATCACGATGAAATGCTTATTGGTTTACAGGATAGTCAAGAAGCCGATAGCGATATGCGGAACCAAGCAAGAAGCGCACAGTTATTTGTAAATAAAAGGGATGGGCAGTGGGAACCAGAGTACTGGCAATCTAATGATAACAAGCCTCGGTATACCTTCGACCTAACAAGTCCTATTGTAGACCAAGTAACAGGCGCATTAGATATGGCAGATTTTGCTATAAATGTGTCACCCGCTGGTGGTGAAGCATCTAAAGAAACAGCAAAGATATTAAGCGGCCTAATACGTAACATTGAAAACATTAGTTACGCGACAGATATCTATAGTGCAGCAGCTAGAAACATGGTTACATCTGGATTAGATGGATGGAGAATAGTACATAAATATGTAGATAATGATTCGTTTAATCAAGATCTAGTAATAGAGCCGATCCATAATTACGTGGATAGAGTCTGGTTCGATGTTTCATCGGAAAAGCGGGATAGATCAGATGCCCGATTTGCTTTCGTATTAAGCGGGTTAAGCCCCAAAGATTATAAAAAGCAATACCCTAAAGGTTCAGGCCAGTCCGTATCAGAAGATAAGGCGGCATCAGCCTATTTTAATAAGCCAGACCTAATCATGGTAGGGGAGTATTATTTTATAGAGCAAGAAAAAAGCGATCTCATAATGATGTCGTCTGGACAAGTGTTTGAAGATAATGATGATTTCAACCTTATCCAAGATGAGCTTGCAATGATGGGTGTTACAGAAGTTAAACGCCGCACAAGAATGAAAGATACTGTATATGTTCGTAAGTTTGATGCACAAGACTGGCTAGGTAGTAAACAAAAGACTGTATTCTCAATGATACCTGTCATACCTACATACGGTAACTTTAGAAACATAGAAGATAAGACCATATACTTTGGCGTAGTAGAAAAGTTATATGACCCACAAAGAGTATTGAACTATTCATTGTCAAGAGAGATAGAAGAAGGCGCGCTAGCACCAAGAGCTAAGTATTGGATGACACCAAAACAAGCAAGTGGGCATGAAGATGAACTATCTACCATGAACACTAATACCGATCCTGTTCAATTCTTTAATGTAGATGAAGCAAATCCCGGAATTCCACAGCAAAACGGTGGGGCGCAAATAAATCCGGGATTGAGCCGAGTATCAGAAGGTATGCGTACCATGATCGGGCAATCTGCTGGGTTATTCGCTAGTAATATGGGGGATAATCCCGGATTACAGTCCGGTGTAGCCATTAAACAGTTACAGAATAAAGGCGATATTGGCACAATTAAATACTTTAAAGCTCAAGAAATAGCGATAGCAAGAACAGCTAAGATATTAGTAGATGCTATACCAAGCGTATATGACACACAAAGAGAAGTGTATCTGTTAAACGAAGATGGTAGCCAAGAAGTTGAAACATTAAACCAAGTTGTTATTGACCAGCAAACAGGGCAGCCCGTAACGCTGAATGATTTAACTATTGGCTCTTATGATGTTGTCTGTTCAAGTGGCGCTAGTTTCCAAAATAGGCAACAAGAAAGTAATGCGGCATTGCTAGAAATGGCACAGATAGATCCATCACTAATACAGATGTCTGGTGATGTAATGCTTAAAAACGTAGATGCTCCCGGAATGGACACATTGGCAGAACGTAAACGTCAACAACTGTTAAGCGCCGGAGCCATACCCGCAGAACAACAAACAGATGAAGAGCAACAAATGATGGCTCAACAGGCACAATCGGCAGGGCAACAACCTGATGCAATGATGGTGGCGGCACAGGCTGAAATGCAAAAAGCACAAGCGCAAAATGATAAGAACCAACTAGCTATGCAAAAAATGCAAATGGAAGCACAAATAAAGCAGCAATCCGCGCAAATGGATATGCAGCAACAGCAAATAACTTTAAGAGAAAACGAGTTTAAATTAATGCAGGCTCAAGAAAAACTGCAACTTGATAGAATGAAAATAGAAGCCGAGTTAAGCCTAAAAGCCGCAGAACTGGAACGCCTTGTCACTAAAGATAAGCGAGACTTTGCACTTGATGTTGCAGAGTTTGAAGATAAAACTTCTGAAAACCAAGCCGAAATAGTAGTTGTTACTAATGGAGAGTAACTGGCCTATGGTTGAAAGCACTTTGCTGTCCAAAGCTAGTTACACTAGCTCGTTAGCGACAGCTACCGCTTCCGCTTTAACTTTTACAGAGATTATTAGTGCTTTAGGCTTGCTTGCTTCACTATTAATTGCTGTATTTACGGCGTGGAGTAACCATAAAAAGAATGTAGCGGCTATAGAACTTAGTAGGTCGCAATTGCGTAAAAATGCAACACAAGAGTATGATGCCTAATATAATAGAAAAACAGTACGCGACTGATTCGTGATGATGATATCCGAGGGGATTTAAAAACCATGAGTGAACAAAAAGAAGTAGCAAATGCAGATGAAGTAGAAGAAATTCAACCGCTTGAGGATGAAGGCTTTAATGAAAATGTAAGCGAAGATATTCAAGAGGAAGAACCCGTTACTGCAACGGAACCAGAAAAGGTAGAGTTTAACGATGCGCAACAAGCAGAAGTTAATAAGATTGCAGCAGCTAAAGCGTTTGAAGCCCGCGAACAAAAGCGTAGGGCAGATGGCTTAGAGCAGCAATTAAATGACCTTCAAAAAGAAGCGAATAAGCAAACTAGACCAGAAGTTGCGGCAGTACCCGACCAGTATGATGATGATTATGCGGCTCAGTTACAAGCGCGTGACGAACAACTAATAGCGCAAGCAAGATTTGATGCTAACCAAAATGCGGCTTTTCAACAACAAGAGCAAGAAGCACAAAGGCAGCAACAAGAACAAATGAATGAGCTTAATACGAAAGCGGAAGCCTATCGTGTTAATGCTGTAAAGCAAGGCATTGACCCTTTACACCTAAACGAATCGGCTAAGATAGTTGGTAACTTTGGTTTAAGGCAAGATGTAGGCATGGAAATGTTGAGTGATGATAAAGGTTCTTTAATGACCATGTATCTAGCTCAAAATCCCCAAGCTATCGAGGCTTTAAACACAGCAAGTAATATTACTTTAGGTAGTGTTTACGCTGATATCAGAGAGAAAAGTAGCGCTCTTAGCAAGAAAACAACGTCAACACCAGATCCGGTGGAGACACAACGAGGTTCCGGCGTACCCGCTAAAGATAGAGGGCCGGTCGGAGCTACTTATACTTAGAACAAAAGGAAAAGTCACTCATGGCTAATGATTTTAGTAGTAACTTTACGCGACAATTAGCTCGCGTATTCTTAGAAAAATTCGACAGTGAACGTGTATTGTCTAAAAACGTAAACACTCAGTTGTTAACGGGTAAATTTAACCCTTCAACTGGTGATAAAGTAGACTTTAAACGCCCTACTGATTATGTTTCGGTACGTACTGCAACTGGTGATGTATCAGGCAAAACTGTTGATCCAATTATTACTGGTAAAGCAACAGGTACTGTTCAACCATACTTCACTTCTTTCGTTGATTACGATGAAGCTGACGAAGCGTTAAAAATGGATCAGTTAGACCAATTGCTTGCACCTATGGCAACACGTTTAAAAACTGATTTTGAGTTAGACTTTGCTGACTTTATGATGAAGAACACTGGCCTTGTTGCTGGTGTTGTTGGTACAGGTGTTTCTAAATGGGATCATATAGCAGAAGCAGGTAGCTTACTTGCCTCTACTGGTGTACCTCAAGATGGCGGCTGGTGCTATGCGGTTAATCCGTACACACAACGTGCATTAGCTTCTGAGCAGCGTTCTTTAGGTGTTAATCCTGAAGTAGCTTCTGCAAACTCAAGAGCTACTATTGCTGAAAACTTTGCTGGTATGAAAGTTATGTCGGCTACAACATTGTCAACTTACACAACTGGTTCTGGTTCTGACCGTGTAGGCGCAATTGTTAGTAACGCTCCAACACCAACGTACTCTGCTGCTAGAGACACAATGACGCAATCAATTCAAGTCACTGGTTTCCAAGCAAACTTACTTGTTGCTGCTGGTGAAACTCTAACTGTTACAGGTCGTAACCGTTTGAACCTTTCAACACGTAAGGTTATTCTTGATGAAACAGGTGCTACTATTTTGTTCTCAGGAACAGTAACAGCAGCCACCACGCTAAACGGTTCTGGTGTTGGTACTTTAATAATTACCGGCCCTGCTATCTTTGAAGCAACAGGTGCTTATAACACTGTTGATTCTGCATTGGCGATTGGTGATGTAGTAACACTAGGTGGGGCAGCTTCTAAAGTTATCCAGCCGAATATGTTCTGGAATAAGCAAGCGTTCTCAGTAGGTTCAGTACCTATGAAGAAACTTTACAGCACTGATACTGTTGCAACCACAGAAGATGGTTTGCAATTCCGTATTAGCCGTGGTGCTTCATTCTTAGCTAATGAGCAAAAGGTGCGTATTGATTTCCGCCCTGCTTATGGTGTGATGAACCCGTTCTTTGCTGGTCAAGGTTTCGGTAGATAAATAGATTGGGGCGGCTTCGGCTGCCCCTTTTTTTACTATAAGGAAAAAGTATCATGGAATTAATGAAAGCAAAAACTAAACCCAAAGCAAAAGTAAAAAAAAAAGACCTACCAAATACTAACGGTTTGTTTGTAATGTCTAAACCAAGCGGTGCAGAATTAGAAGTAAACCCTGATAGCGTAGAACACGCCCTATCAATCGGCTGGAAAAATACATAATGAAAAATGTAAATCATTACGACAAAGGCGGTAAGTTGTTCTCTGGCAAAACACACAAACATACTGACGGTACTGTAATGACAGGCGCTAAAATGGGAAAAACTTCCAAGCCTTTGCTTCATTATGGCGAGCTTAGTAACGCATCTAAAAAGAAAGCTAGAACTCAATGGTAAAGGAAACATTTTCATGGCAACAGTAGCGCAAGTAGCTAAAGCATCTTTGCAACGTATATTGGTGCAAGCAAGCGAGTCTGAATTAGAGCCAGACGAGTATCAGGACTTTATTTTTGCAATGAATAATTTTATGCTGTCTCTAGATGCCGATGGAGTTACACTTGGTTATACTGAGGTTGCTAACCTTGGTGATGAGGTAACTATTCCCACAGGTGCGTTACGTGGTTTAATAGCCAATATGTCCATAGAGGTTTCTCCAGACTATAACGGAACAGTCACGCCAGCTTTAATATCTTCCGCAACAGAAGGTATGAAGGTAATGCGGAAGATAGGACAACGTATACCAACGTCTTTTATGCCCTCTACTTTATCTATTGGATCAGGAAATGAAAATGACGATGAGGGATTAACTACTGGTTTCTACCCTAATAGAGAGGCTGAAATACTAGCGGAAACAACAGGCGCTATTGGCTTAGAGCAAAATACGAACAAAACTACATAGGTGATATGAATGTCTAACAGAGCAAACGGGCGTAAAAAAAGTCTATTCCCCGCACAAACAACGGTACTTACTAATGCAAGTATGGATTACTTTGTTAATGGTGTTAACTATAAAATACCTTACACAAACTTTGTATCGGGACTAGGTGTTACTGGCACTATCGTACAAGAAGGTGCTGTAAGTGGTACGCCTGTTTTAGACAAGCAAAACACTGTTAACAATATTAGAAACTTAGAAGCTGGCGCTGGTATTTATACTGCTGTTTCATCAGAAAACGGTATTACTATTAAGCATAACTTTACACAAGACACGACTGGCTCACCTGTTTTAATTAACCCAACTAACGCCAGCCCTGCTATTGCATCTATTGTGGCGGGTAGTGGGATATCGGTTACAGCTTCTAGTAATGCAATTACTATTGCTACTACTGGCGTAGCTAAAGCAAGTGATATTGTTATTGTTAGCGTATTAGCTGACTTACCTTCTGCTGTTGCAGGCGCTATAACTTTACTAGCCAATACAGAATATCAATTAATTCAAGATATTAATATTGCTGCTAATAGAATAATAATGGGTGACAACTGTATTTTAGCGGGTTTAGATCAAGGGCTAACCAGCCTGACTTACAGCGGCACAAGCGACATGATAACTTCCGCAGACAAGACATGCACAGTAAAAAACTTAACCCTAAGTTGTGCCAATGCCAGAGCATTTAAAATAACAGATACATCAGCCAAAACATTTAACCTTAACAGCGTGACTATTGCCACTTGTAATAAGATTGGATTATTTACATCAACTGCCAGCACTTATTTATTACAAAACTTTAGCAGCTTAATTACAGCGGCAGATGGTATGGAGTTTGTAGGTGCGTTTGATAGATTGGCTCATACTTATTCAACGGTTAATATGACAGCAGGCGCGGTCTACAATCTTGGTACTGCTTCCTTTAAATCTTTTCTTTCTGACAGTATTGTTTCAACATTAGCTTCTAACTCATTTTTTGTTAAGGGTGCTGCATCAAGCGCCAATATAGCGACAGGTCAATTAGGTAGTGTTAAGTCACCTTTTTTACTTGGCGGGGCAGCTAGTGCTGCTTTAAGTAATGTTTTACCTACAGATAAATCGTGGGAGTTTACAGGTGGTAACACCATTGCTGATACTAGAACTTCAAGCCTAGCAACACTACAAGGCAACTCTGCTGCAACAGTTATTGCGACAGCCGGAACACCTGTATTGATTGCTGGTGTATGGGTAGCAGGTGCCTCTTCACAAATGACAGCTACCACAGGCGGTAGAATCACGTACAACGGCTCCAAAGGCATTACCGCAACCATTGCAGGTCAAGTGTCTGTTGAGCCTGTCTCCGGCTCTACTGTCAACCTATTTGTCCAGCTAGCTCTCAACGGTACTGTTGTAGCAACTTCTAAAGTAACAGGCAGTGCAACAAGCGGTAAAAAAACTAGCATGACGTTATCGTATGCTCAAGCTCTTGTAGCAACAGACTATGTTGAACTCTATGTTAGTAATGTAGATTCCACGGTTAACCTGCTTGTATCAAGCGCCATCTTGAGGGCTAGTTAATGACTGCTGCAATATTACCTATTGCCAACGGATTTTATCTTAGCGACAGTTTGCCGATATCAGCCCAAGAATGTACAAACTGGTATCCTAACGTGGTGACGGTTCCAGCTTTATCCACCGAAACTTTGTTCGGAACCGCAGGAACAACACAGCTTGCTACTAGCGGCACAGTGTTAGAGCAGAACAGGGGCAGTCATACAATGGATGGCATACCTTACTTTATTAATGGTGATGCCTTATACCGCTTAAACGCAGACAATACACTTAGTAATTTAGGAGAGATAAGCGGTTCAGGCAGGGTGTCTTTAGCTGATAACGGTACACAGCTAATGATATTAATTCCTAGTGGCAGCGGTTATATTTTGACTGACAATCCACCTGTCTTAACTGAAATTACAGATACAGATTTTACGGCTAATGGCGCGCCTCAACAGGTTGTGTTTATAGATGGTTACTTTGCTATTACGACTAACACTAAAAAGTTTATTGTGTCTGCATTAAACAATGGCTTGTCTTATAACGCTTTAGACTTTGGAACAGCAGAAGCCGATCCAGATGATATTGTTGCTCCAATAGTATTTAACAATCAGTTATTTATTGGCGGTAGCGAAACAACAGAAGCCTTTCAAAACATTGGCGGTGCTGATTTTCCATTCCAGCGTTCTGGTTTGTTTTTAAGCAAAGGTATAAAAGCTCCATTCTCAGTGGTTGGCGCTAACGATACTTTTATGTTTATTGGCGGCGGAGAAAATGAAGCTCCAGCGATATGGGCGTTTGAAGGTAATAATTATATTAAAGTGTCCACAACCGCTATTGATTCTATTTTATCTACAGCTACTAATGAAGAAATAACCAATGCTTTTGCTTGGTCTTACGCTAAAAAAGGTGCATATTTTGTAGGCTTTTCTATTCCGTCTACCACCTTGGTGTTTGATGTTATTAGCGGCAGATGGCATGAAAGAAAGTCAAATGTAAACGGCGATACTATTCGTTCCCGTATTAACTCAGTTACCTCTGCTTATGGCTTAACCTTAGTGGGTGATTCTCAGGACGGTCGTATAGGTTCTTTAGATAACAATGTTTACACTGAATATGACAACGCTATTATTAGGCGCGTTGCTTCTCAACCGTTTCAAAACAATATGCAATCATTTACCGTTCCAAGCATTGAGCTAACAATGGAGTCAGGAGTAGGCAATAAAGCTGCTGTCAATCCACAGGTTATTATGGATATTAGCTCTGATGGCGGAAAGACATTTAAAGACGAGCGCGCAAGAAGTATTGGTAAAATAGGCGAATATAACAAGCGGTCTATATGGCGCAGAAATGGTCGTGTTGCACGATTTGATGTTTTTCGTTTTACGTTTTCCGAACCTGTTAAACCAGTTATTATTCAACTGACAGCGGATATTGTGTAATGAGATTAAATGCCTCACAACCTATAACAAATGATAATGGAGAAATGGAACAGACGTTTAGAAGCTGGGCCTTAGAAGTATCTAATAACCTACCTATCGTGGGTAAAGGTTCTCCAGAAAGCGTTTTAGAAGCTCCGCAATACAGCTTGTATATTGATGAAACAACGCCATTAAGTCCTGTTCAATACAGAAAAATGTTAGCTTCTGTTGGTGGTAACAGGACAAAAGGTTGGGCTGTAGTTTGATAATACAGCGTATTTATGACGTTGACTTTATTAAGTCTATAGCTGCAATGCCGGAATTTTTAAACAATGCAGAGGACGGAATGACTATAGACAAGTACCAACCAGACATGAGATCTGCATGGCTACTTATTACTGACAATAATGATATAATAGGATTGGCGCAGTTAAAACCTTTAAATTCTATTGTGTTAGAATTTCATCCACAGGTCTTTAAGAAGCATAGAGCCAAGTATAATAAAGCGTTTTTTTATGAAACATACAAATGGATATTAGTTAACGCCACTAAATATCAAAAGCTAAACGCAACAATACCTGTTGTGTACAAGCATTTAAAAAGGTTTGTATTGTCTGTAGGGTTTGTACTGGAAGGTGTAGATCGTAAGAGTTACATTAAAGACGGTATAGTGGTAGACAGGTGGATTTTTGGCATGACAAGAGAAGAATTAAAAGAGGCAATACAATGGACATGATCGATGAGATGTTTGGCGGCAACGAAACTGCTGCTCAAGAAGGTGCAAACTCAGCAGCTAAAAAGTACGTAGCTCAACAGGGTGAGCAAGCTCGGGATGATTTGTTAAAGTTATTTGGTGCTGGTGACGAAAATCGCAACATGGGTTATCAAGGCTCCTTAGATGTTATGGGTCAAGCTCTGCCACAGCAGTTGTCAGCTTTTCAACAAGGCAATACGGGTGCGCAGCAAACCATAATTAATTCTATGCCCCAATATGAAAATGCAATCATGGGTAGACCAGTAGATTATGATCAATTTCGCTCTCAACGTATCGCTGTAGATCCATCTTACATGCAACAAGATTTACCCCCGTTTATTACTAATAATAACATTGGGTTGAGGCAGCCGGAACAAGGAACAGGTTTAACACCTGACCAGTTAACACCTGAACAAATGTCTGCCATCATAGCTCAAACCGCACAAGGAGGCATGTAATGGTATCTATTGTTAAACCATTAGACCGTCAAAATAAAGGCCCTTTTAATCCTCCTGCTCTTAACGTAGGCACTAATTCTGTTGTCACTTCTGGTCGTCCACTTGCACCAGCAATGACCGCTGAATCTTTATATGGAACTATTGGTAGGCAAGGTGAGCAAGCAGGTTTAGATTATTGGAATAATGAGATTGCTACACGCGGTATTGATGCTGTAAGACAGTCTTTTGCAGCAGCAGGGCAGAACACAGATGCTATCACTACAGCAGTAAACAGTGGCTTTTACGATACAGGCTATCAAACAGGTGGCACTGGATATCAAGCAGGAGGAATTATTAATCCTAGCGCATACGCACAAAACCTTGGTGCTGATGCAAATGTGTTAAACACTAATTATGATATGTATGATACTCGCGGGCAGGCAGCAGAAGATGCTGCAAGGTCTGGAGAGCCTAGAATTGGACTGTTAGGATCGGAAGATGCGTTACAATCTGGTTTAAATGCTGGTGTTACCGCTGTAACACAAGGTGTAAATACAGGTAGGTCAGACATTGGAACAGGTGTTAACACAGGCCGAGCAGATATTGGGGCAGGTGTTAATACAGGCAGGGCAGATATTGGCGCAGGTATAAATTATTTTAACAACTACACTGGTCAAGGTAACGCAGCTTTAAATTTAATGGGCGCACAATCAGGCGCACAAGGACAAGCGGCACAACAAGCAGCTTTTAACAATTACAACATGTCTCCTGAACAACAATATTTAAGAGAGCAAGGAGAGCGATCTGTCCTGCGTAACGCAGCAGCAACAGGTGGTTTAGGTGGCGGTAATGTTCAGCAAGAATTACAACGTCAAGCCATAGGCTTGGCACAACAAGATTATGCCAACCAATATAATCGTCTTGGAGGGTTATCTGATCTTGGTATGCAAGGTTCAGCGGCACAAGCAGGATTGCAAAGTGAGCTAGGAAACATGTCTTATCAAGGTGGAAATGCCTTGGGCAACATGTCCTACGGCGGAGGTCAGGCTTTAGGAACTCTAGCTTATAAAGGTGGTTCTGAGGTTGGTAATATGGCTTATGGAACAGGCAACGCATTGTCAGCAGGCCGAACCAGAGCAGGAGAACTTATTGGACAAAATGTTAATAATACCGCTAGTGCGCTATCAACTCTTATTAATCAACAAGGTGCGGGAGTAGGAGACACAGTTGGCGCTGGTTCAGGTAACATAGCTACTATTCTTCAAACTGCTGGCACGCAAATGGGATTAAGCCAACAACAAATAGCTCAGTTATTAGCTGGTGTACAAACGTCAATGGGCGCTCAAGTGGCTGGATTGCCTGCGGTTGGTCAGAATAGCAGCGGCATGGACAATCTTGGTAAAATGGCAGAGACAGCAGCAACGGTTTACGCCGCAAGTGACAAAAGACTTAAGACTAACATTGTAAAAGTTGGTGTAATTGGCAGGCACAATTTGTATACATGGGATTGGACAGAAAAAGGATCTGAAATTGCAGATCCTCAACAACCTAGAATTGGCGTGATGGCTCAAGAAGCTATGAAGTTAAACCCCGAAGCAGTAGTAATGGGTGATCATGGCTACTTACAAGTTAAATATTCGGAGTTAACATAATGGCTTATCAAAGTCCTGAAAACGCACAAAAACTTAGAGATATTTCTCGGCAAGCAACTAATAATGCAGATCCCGCTAGATCACTTATGGGCGGCAACAATTCTATGGCTTCTGGATCTGGTCAGACAGCTTATCCTACTAATGCTTCGGCAGGCGTTAAAGACACAAGTATGTCAAAAGACAAAATTGTAAGGATGCTCCAAGGTTTTGCTGCGGGTACTAGGGGCGAAGGCTTAGAGTTTGTTACACAGATGAACAAACAGGATAAAATGCTAAGTCAAGAAAGAAAACAAGCTGCTCTTGCAGACTTATCTCAAGTTGGCAATATGCTTAATAACGGCTACACAATGGATGCCGAGCAACTGTTAGTTAACCGATTGACATCCATAGAAAAACTAGGTGGAGATACAAGTCATACTCGTAACTTGCTTGACATTGTTCGCAAGGGAGACATTAAGAAAGCCACAACTATTGTTAATGGCGAGCTAAACAAAGCCTATATGATGGATGTGTTAAAACGACCACCATCTACAGATAAAAGTATGACGGACTACCAAAGAGAAACGCTGAAAATAAGCAAAGATAATAAAAAACAAAGTCAACAAAAAAGTCAACAAACAAGCAAGGGAAGGAGCGACATGGCACGAGGGTTAGTAATGAATGCCTTCGGTCTAAGCGGAAAGGAGGCATTAAAAACTATAGACACAGATCAAGGTGATGCCATGGCTTTTGTTCTTTCATCCTTAGACAAGTCACAAAAAAATGGTTTAAGCGCTTTTGAGGCTCGCCAAAAAGCTGAAGAAACTTTGGCTGCAAATGTATATAGACCCAAAGTTGAAAAGGAGTTTACGAAATATTCAACTTGGGGTGATCAAGATCCTGTTTTTAGGGTGGGAGGAGCACCTACGTCAGGAAAAGGAGCACCTACGTCAGGAGAAGGAGATGACGATCAGGTATTCGACGTGAAAGTAGTAAACAAAGGTAACTGATGGCAACTTACGAAGCAACAAATAAAAGCGGTCTAACTATTCAATTTGATAAAAATGGGGCTGCGCCTACGCAAGAGCAAACAGCGAAAGCCTTTAATGCTTATTACGCTTCTCAAGCTACAACCGAACAAGAAGAGTCACAGCCGTTAGTAAGCGAAGAACCATTAAGACCTGCGGAAGATTATACTGACCCTGAACAAGGTTACGGTTTTTTTAATCGTACACCTGATTCTAAAACGGAAGATACGCCTGATGAATTTAGGTACGGTTACGCAAGAGGTGAAGGGAAACGATTAACTAAACTTGGCTTGAATAAACTGGAGCAAAACTATCCTAATGCTGTTCAAAGCACAGTTGCTAAAAGAGAATTAAGAGATACGGGTAGCTTTATTGACCAGTTAAAACTTAAACCTTTAGACGAAAAAATTGCTAATGCTTCGCCAGAAGAAATCAGGCTAATGCAAAATGAAGCAGAAGATAAACGATTAAGAGAACAGTACCCTGACATATATGCTAACAATTTACAGGATAGTGGCACTGCTATGGCGGGTGAGGTTTTAAGTAGCCTTGTAGATCCTACTACTTTGCTACCTGTTGGTGGAAGCAGTAAATTAGCACAAGCAGCAATAGGAGGTGTAACAGCAGGAACTTATTCAGCAGCTTCACAAGACCAAGCAACAGGTGAAATAGACCCTGAAAAAACTGCTATCGCTGCGTTAGGAGGTAGTGTTTTATCCCCTCTTATAATCAAAGGATTTCAAAAAGTTGGCGAGAAACTAGCTACAGCCAAGAACAAAAGAGAAGTTATTGCCAATAACATGATTGGCGAAGATGTAAAAAAATACATACAAGAAGTTAAAGCATCAGATGATTTTGCACAAGGTATATTAAAAGAAGATGATTTATTACCATTAGCCGCTGCGGAATTTAAAGAGGTATTAGCTCAACGCTTACCCAAGGTTGTGCCCGAAGAAAGGTTATCGCAGCTTGGCGTGGAAACTGGCAATGATGCGGGATGGTTGCCAACTATAAGGCAAAGTCCAGAAGAGGCTCAGTTTGCTGTCCTTCAAAGAGCGCAAGAGAAAGGAAACTACGTTCCTCCTAAAGACCTTAACAAACCTAGCCCTTGGGTAAAATTAACACACATTTTATCTACAAGAATTAGAGACATAGACGAAGCTATGGGCTATGGTTTACGGGCGTATGATATGCGTGTGTCTGCCAATACCCATGCCGCACAAAAAGAGGTTGAACCTTTTGCTAGGATGGTAACAAAAGCAACTGACGATATGCCAGAGGAAGCAGTAACACGTTTAAACAAACATCTTTTTAATGGCGAGTTCAAACAAGCTGCTGGCATGTTAGGTCGCTATGGTGATGCTAACAGCGCAATATCTAAAGTAGAGTCTTACTTAGCTACAAAATATACGGAGCTAAAAGATGCTGGCTACAAAGACTTAGGACAAATAGACAATTATTTTCCACGGAAAGTTAAAGACTACGATGGTCTAAGTTTGGCGCTAGGAAAAAATAATGCGGGTGAATCGATAATTCAAAAAGCAAATACAGCTAAACTTCTTGAACTGAACAAGCTACGGAAAAGCGAAGGTAAGCCAGAAGCATTGGAGTTAAGTAATGCTGAAAAAAACGATGTAATCAATAAAGTTGTACAGTCCAGAATGAACTCAAGGGGAGGCTCTGGCAAGTTAACGCAAACACAAAAACGCGCTATTACAGAAGTGCCAGAAGAGTTAGCAAAATTTTACGAGAGTCCTGTTGATTCTTTGTTTAGATACATAAGAAGCACAGAAGAAAAAATTGCAAAAGGAAAGTTTTTTGGTGAGAGCGCAACAACAAAGCCTGACGTGGATGGTTCTTTGCAACCTAACCAATTAGATATTGACTTGTCTGTTAACAAGATAGTAGCAAAAGCTAACAAAGACAATGACTTGAGTAACGCAGAGCTAGACGATTTAACTAATTTGTTAATGACTAGATTTGT
>Ga0308008_1000251_pt1 | contig 23725 bp, 18 predicted proteins | sample Neamet125_FD_203140 | JGI IMG/M metagenome (GOLD analysis project Ga0308008, IMG submission 203140) | Marine microbial communities from water near the shore, Antarctic Ocean - #125 | ecosystem: Environmental > Aquatic > Marine > Unclassified | place: Southern Ocean | collected 2014-07-24
TTGTAATAAGTTTGTACGACTTCACAGGTGAAGCACTCAAACCTTGGGCAGCAGCAGGTTACACTTGCTATGCCTTCGATATACAGCATGACCCACATGAAACAACAACTAGATATTCTCAGATTAATGCTAAAGGTTCTATTGAGTACGTACACGCTGATCTACATAACCCTGAAACCTTAAACAATATTCAAAACTATTTTGTCTACGAGAATGTAGTATTCGGCATGGCCTTCCCAGTATGCACTGACATGGCTGTATCTGGTGCGGCTCACTTCAAGCGTAAGGCAGAGGCAAACCCAAACTTTCAGATTGAGGCAGTAAGTCATGCCAAAGAATGTGCAAAGTTATTTAACAGTATGCGTATTCCATACTTTATAGAAAACCCTGTCAGTGTACTGGCAACCAAATGGCGTAAGCCTGACTATAGATTTCATCCTTACGAGTATGGTGGATACATACCTGACAATCAAGCAGAGCACCCACGCTGGCCTGAATACATAGCAGCCAAAGATGCGTATCATAAAAAGACATGCCTGTGGACAGGAGGAGACTTCATTATGCCTCCAACTTTACCAGTAGAACCTGAGGAAGGACACAGCAGACAGCACAGGAAGCTGGGAGGTAAGTCACAACGTACCAAAGATATACGCTCAGCCACACCCCGTGGATTTGCTATAGCAATCTATGAGATAAATAGAGAGGACTGGTGTACGTAATAATGCCATTCACAATAGAAGAAAAACCTTGGACCACTGAGATAGTTATCATGGATGATTCAGGAGATGATATTGACCTCGCAATAATCATAGAAAACGTAGGGGAATACGAAGGCTATGTATCTATGAGACAATTCAATGAAGACATAGGATGTTATGATGTAATAACCATGTCACCCTTAATGTTCAAAGATCTTATGAAATCCTTTGATTCCCCAGAGGGTTTCCACGGACTTCTATGGAAATAAAAAAAAGAACCCAGAGACTCTCACAGAGAATCTTTGGGTTCTTATAATTTTTCAATAACCGACAAACCGCACTAACTTGTTTTTTTGTAAACCGACAAGCCGCACTGGCATTTTCTTTCAGGTTCTATCAGAACCTCACACTATCCTAAGTGCTCGTATCTTGCTGTCGAGTTCTTCATCAGATAAACTCTCAGCGCCTATCTCCTCAATCTGAAGCTCCCTACGCTGTAGCTTAGGCTGCTCATACTCTGCAATCTTTGATGCAAGATCACTAGCAGTATCAAAGTCTTCTTTGTCTAAAGATTTAAACATAAGTATCTTCAAGACATCTAGAGAGTTCATATCGATATGGTCTAGTACATCTTCTTTGTACTGACGCCAATCTTTCATGCTCATCTTTAAGGCTTCTCTAGCATCTCTTGCTGCTTTACGAGAAGCTGCTGATTTCAATTGCATCTCCTTAGCATTTTCTTTAGTGAATGAAGGTGCTAAATTTTTAAGGCTGTTTGGATGAACCTCTCTAGTCATAGTAATTACCTCTTATTATACTTTATTAATCCGACCACGGGGGTCGGATTTTAGAAGAGGAATAACTCTCTTCTCTATAAGGAACTTAAAGAAAGGGCATAAAATGTCAGATATTATTAACAATCCTACACACTACACAAAGTACAAAATACAACCTATCACATTTATCATGGAGAATGACTTACCATTTCATGTAGGTAACATTATTAAATATGTTATGAGAGCTGGTCATAAGATCTATGAGGGTGAGGACGGGGTTGGGTCAGAGATAACAGACCTACGTAAAGTCATCAGGTACGCAGAGATACGTATTGAACAACTTGATAAAAACATGAAGGACTATATCTAATGGGTAAATATAAAAACATAGAGACAAACATAGATGAAATCATAAGGCTTACATACCTACTGGGAGACTTCAGTACCCACAAAGAGTTCACTGAGATTGTCTATGCTAAATGCTTGGACCAAAACATACCCTCAGCAAACATCAATTATGCAGATAAACGAATAGGAGAAGTACTAGGTGACCTTATATAATAAAATAAAAGAAACTTTACGTAAACGTGTGAACATGAATCAGACAATCAATCAACTTCACAACCTATCTGATACAGAACTAAAAGACATTGGTATATATCGTGGTCAAATTGAGGAGATAGCTAGGGGTATTATCGATTTCCACCGGACAGTACGAGATGGAAACCTATTAACTTCACCTGATAAAGACGAGGAATAAATAATGACAGCACTATGGGTACTCCTTTGGCTACAAGTAGAAACACCAGTGGGTGTCAACTACTTTCAATTAGGATCTTATGAGAGCTTACAGAAATGTAACTCTGCATTAGAAAGGGGTAAGGTTATGATAACAACTATAGACACTCAGGTAGTGTGTGTGGAGATTGGAGTAAACTCGGATGATTAATGTAACATTCATAGATAGTATGGGTACTGACCTATCTGTAGTAAATGCAGCGCGCACAAGTTTTGGGAAAAAGAGCCAATGGCACTACCCAAATGATGATGACACTCAGAGAACACTTAGTGATCGTGATACAAAGTTGGTAAGGTATCTTGCAAGTCATAAACACACCTCACCATTCGGACATTGCTTCGCGTCTTTTCACATTAAGTCAAGTGTTGTGGTAGCCAGACAGCTAGTCAAGCATAAATTTTTAAGATGGAATGAAATATCTAGGCGATACGTTGCAGATGAGCCACAGTATGACATACCTAAGCTTCGTAAAGCCACTAAAGATAAGAAGCAAGGGTCAGGAGATTTAATTAATAACCCCATGTTAGATGCAGTAATACAACAGTCTTACATTGAGTCCACTAAACAGTACAAATATCTACTTGCAATGGGTGTCTGTGAGGAGCAAGCGAGAGGCATACTACCCCTCAATCACTTCACTGAATGGTACTGGTCAGGAAGTCTTGATGCCTTTGCTGACATGTGCAACCTCAGATGTTCAGGTGATACACAGGAAGAGACTAGGTTAGTAGCTAATGGTATCTGTAATATTATGAAAAAGTTATTCCCTGTATCTTGGTTTGCATTGAGGTTAGAGAAATAATTAATGTATGAAGTATATAGCATAACTAACTGTCCATTCTGTGAGAGAGCTAAAGAACTCCTCAGAGAAAACAAAGAAGGCTTTACAGAATACGCTATCGACATACAAACTGAACTGGGTAAGTCGGTAATGAAACGATCAATGATGAAAACAGTTCCTATTATATACCACAATGATATATTTATTGGTGGATATAATGATCTTAAGATGTACTTAAACAAATAAGGAAAGGACGCAACATGCGTTTATGCTATGATATAGAATGTAATGGTCTCACTCCGGATACTATCTGGATGATTGTTGCACAGAATTTAGATAATAATCAGATCTACAAGTTCTCTGATCACGATAACCTACATGGTTCTATTGCTGATGGTGCTGCACTACTGCAGAACGCAGAGGTACTGGTAGGTCATAACATTATTGGTTTTGATAATGTAGTGATGGATAAGATATGTGGTACTACACTCAATGAGAAACGCTGTCATGATACTTGGGTTATGTCTCAGGTGTTGCGATACAAACGAGCACACAAGCATGGTCTTGCTGGTTGGGGTGAACACCTAGGCAACAATAAGATTTCATATGAAGGTGGTTGGGATGCTTACTCACGTGAGATGCTCCGCTACTGTGTACAAGATGTTCGTGTGAATGTTGATGTGTACTATGAGTTACTTACAGAGTACAAGAAGGTTGCTAAATTTAACCCTAAGATTAAGTTAGGTATGAAAGCTGAACATGAGACAGCAAAGTTCAATGCCTTCTGTAAGAACAAGGGTTGGTACTTCGATATGGAAGAAGCTATGACTCTAGTAGGTATCATGCAACAACGTATGGCTGAAATATCTAACACCATTGAACCTCAGATGGGAACTAAGGTTGTTTACATTGACAAAGAACCTAAGTCCCCTAAATACAACAAGAATGGAAAGTACAATGCGACTACTGCCAAGCTGCTTAGCGAATATTTTGGAACGGAAGTTGCGGTCACAGACACCCATCTCGCAGGACCAACTTTCAAATTCCAACGAACAACTAAGGAACAAGCTAAACTGGGATCTCAAGAAGCGGTTAAAGATTGGCTCATCACTATCGGATGGAAACCAGACGATTACAACCGAAAGAAAATCGGAAGAGAATGGGTAACTACTGGACCTAAACTCACAACATCCTCATTGGCTAAGCTTGGGGAAGTTGGTATGATGGTTGATGAGTACTATGTACTACGTCACAAGGCTTCTCTTATGGAGGGCTGGGTGGAAAAGGTAGAAGGTTCTGAGGACAAGAGACTTCATGGTAACATGTGGACTATCGGTACACCTACCTTCAGAGTACGTCATGAAGTAATTGCAAACCTTCCGGGTATTGAAACACCTTGGGGTAAAGAGATACGTGGGATGCTTAAGCCTGATCCCGGATACGTTATTGTTGGTGCAGACAGTGCTGGTAATCAGTTACGTGGTCTTTGTCATTACGTAGATAACGATGAGTTCACTAAGGAAGTACGATATGGTGACCAACACCAGCGCAATGCTGATGCACTTGGTTGTTCTAGACCCATAGCTAAAGGCTATCTGTACGCTTACCTCTTTGGAGCAGGTGATGCTAAGCTGGGTCAAGTATTATCCGGTAAGTCCAATAGCGAAGTAGGCCGTAAGTCACGTGTTGATTTCTCTAAGGGCATCAAAGGCTTAGAAGAACTTAAGAAGAAACTCTTAAACATCTGGAACAAAACATCTAACCAACAAGGTGATGGATGGTTCCCTGCACTTGATGGACGCCCAGTGTTCTGTGGGTCTGGTCATCAAACTCTTAACTACTTACTCCAAGCTGCTGAAGGTGTTACCTGTAAGGCATCACTGATGTGGGCATGGGATAAGATACGTGAAGAGAAACTACGTGCCGAACCTCGTCTGTTCTACCATGATGAGATGGCATTCCAATCACACCCTGACGATGCTAAACGTGTTGGGGAAATACTAACAGAGTCCTTTTCTGCTGGTCCAAAGATGTTCGATGTAACATGCATGGATGGTGGTGAGTACATAATAGGAGAAAGCTACGCAGATGTTCACTGATAATGCAGTAATACTGGTAGACTCAGACTCAATCTACTTTAGGATGGCTTGTGTAACAACCAAACAAAAAGAGATTCGTGTGGGAATTGATAGCACTATGAGAGAGATCCAACGTAACTGTGGGTCTGATAGTTTTCTCGTAGCAATTAAAGGGAGGGGTAATTTCCGAAAGGAGATGTACCCTCTCTACAAAGGAACTCGAAGGGAGATAGAACCTAGCGTTAAAGAAGCGTTGAACTATGGACACAAATACATGGTTGAGAAGTACCAAGCTGTTGAAGCTGACTACATGGAAGCTGATGATCTTGTTGCTATCTGGGCTGCTGAATGCAGAGATGTAAACCAAGAGTATACAGTTGTAGGTATTGACAAAGATCTTTTACAGATACCTGGAACACATTACAACTTTGTAAAGAAAGTAATCACAGAGGTTGATGAAGACACTGCTAACTTAAAGCTTATGCTTCAATGCCTTACTGGTGATAGGTCTGATAACATACCTGGAATTAAAGGGATTGGACCTAAGAAGGCAGAGAAGATACTACATGGAGTTCCTATGCACCGCAGGTGGAATAGGGTAAGGGCTGCTTGGAGAACAAATGGATCCGGAGATCCTGATATTTCCAAACGACTATTAACAATGGTAACATCTTGGGAAGAATTAGATGACATTAAAAAACAAATTGAAGAGCATAAGTCGAAAGAACAAACGTCAGTTCATCGGGATACTGAAGACTGACATTGGTTGTGTTGATTGTGGTTACAATGAACATCCAGATGCTCTAGGCTTTGATCACCTTCCTAAGTATGAGAAGCTTCACGATGTATCACGAATGGTATCTTGGGATAAAGATATCGGTGACATCCTTAATGAAGTCTTTAAAACAGAAGTGGTGTGCCATAACTGTCATGCTATTAGAACAGCAGAGAGGCGCAATGGAAAACCTATTCCAGATAAAACCACTGTCAGCAAACAGAATGTTTGTAAGAAAAGGCAGGATAACCTACAAGACAGCTGACTATAAGAGGTTTCAAGAGGAGATGGCAGTCATACTTATGGGTGAGACATGGGAGTTTAAAGACAACCCTGTCCACTTCATTGTGTATGCTGGCCTCTCTAACAAAGCCTCTGACTTAGATAATATAATTAAACCTTTACTTGATACCTATCAAAATATATTCGAGGAGTTCAATGATAAAACGGTACAAGGAATTATCCTTCAAAGAGACAGAGTTAAACGAGGAAGAGAATACCTCTGGGTTCGAGTTGCAAAAGCAGAAGAACTTGAAGTGGGATTCGAAGCATTCGAAGACTCGACAGAAAAAGAATCGTAATCGTGATATAAAAACCGAAAGGGATTTCTGGTGAAAACTAACTGTGATAAATGTGGCAGCTCAAATGCCAATGAAATATACAATGATGATAACCCAAGAACCCATTGCTTTTCATGTGGAACAACTGTATTTTTAAATGAAAGAAAACAAATGGAACTAATAGATCAAGACGATTTCCTCATCAACTCATCTATGATTGACGAGGTAAGCTCATACAATAGCTACCCAATGACTAGTCGTGGGATCTCTCAGGGTGTGGTTGATCATTTCAATGTTAAGATGTCTGTAGATATCAATGGCAAACCTCAATCACACTTCTACCCTTACACTGTTGGAGGAGAGCTGGCTGCATACAAAGAGCGTAAGCTCCCTAAAGAGTTTCGTACTCATGGAGACTTTAAGAATGTCGAATTGTTTGGACAACAGCAAGCAACTGGAGGATTTACGCTGGTCATCTGCGAAGGAGAAGTCGATGCACTCAGCGTGGCACAAGCGTACAAAGAAAAGTATGGAAGAACCTATTCTGTGGTTGCTGTACCTTCTTCATCTGCTACCTCTTGTGCTCTTGCTCAAAGGGATTGGATAAACTCCTTCAAGACTGTCGTAATTATGATGGATCAAGATGAAGCTGGCAAGAAGATGTCTGACTTCCTAGGTAAGATGATTAAGCCGGGTAAGGCTAAGGTCGCAAAGCTACCAGAGAATGACGCAAATGCTACATTACTTAAGCATGGTTGGAAGACTCTGTTAGAGTGTGTGTGGAATGCACAAAGTTGGAACCCCTCAGGTATCGTTACAGGTAAACCTATCTGGGAACAATTCATTCAACGACAGAATGTAGAGTGTGTACCCTACCCTGATTGTTTGAATGGTTTAAATGATAAACTAAAAGGAATTAGACATGGTGAGATTACTCTATTCACTTCTGGAACTGGGAGTGGTAAGTCTACTATTATCAAAGAGATTATATTGGATCTCCTCTCGAAAACAAAAGACCGCATTGGGCTTGTCAGTTTGGAAGAGAGCGTTGGAGATACGGCAGAGAAGTTCATTGGCATGGTTCTCAAGAAGTCTCTTAATGAGGATACACCTCCGGATGAAGACGAACTTAGACAGGGTTTTGATGAAGTCTTTGGAGACGAAAGACTAGTATTACTAGACCACCAAGGATCAGTAGGTGATGATAGTCTTATAGATAAGATTGAGTACATGGCACTGATGGGTTGTAAGTATTTAGTACTAGACCACATAACTATTGCTGTGTCTGAGGGAAGTGATGGGTTGTCTGGTAACGAAGCCATTGACAAGTTCATGTCTGACCTACTTAAGATTGTTAAGAAGCACAACATCTGGCTTGGGTTGATCTCACACTTACGTAAAGCACAAGGTGGTAAAGCATTCGAGGATGGTAACATTGCATCCATCGATGACATCAAGGGCTCTGGTTCTATCAAACAGATATCATTTGATATCATTGCATTCTCTAGGAACCTAACAGCAGATGATGAGTATGAACGTAACACTGTTAAATTCAGAGTCTTAAAGTCTAGATTCACAGGTAAGACAGGTGATGCTGGTTCTGCTACCTACGATGCACAAACTACCCGACTTCAAAATAAAGAGGTTGGTTTTGATTACTTAACTTCATAGGAGAATACATGTCAGCAATCCAAGAGATAGTTGATTACCTTGTCAATAGGGTAGATGGTGTCAGTCCTGCACGTCGAAGACCCCATCTTGCTGGGCTCTTAATGAGATTGTCTGGGAATTATAGTGAACGTATGGAGAGGTATGTTATTAAAAGCATATCGATACTCCAAATGCAATTCACTAAGGACACCAGCTCAAGCCCAGCTGGCACAACCACACTCACTAATGCATCTACTAAGGTAGGTCAGAGTATTGGTAAAGAACTAGACCGAGAGCCCCTCCCGTGGGGCTCTGTGGTGTCCATAGGAGACCTGTTCATAGAAGCCTTATACAACCTAGGATTTGTAGACTTGTCCTATGCTAAGACCCGTGACAGCTGCCACGTGGTGTCTGCATCACATAGGTGGTACGAGTTAGGTGTGATCCCAGATAAAGGTGGAAGCTTTCCCTTAGCCTCTACAAGTACCATAAGACCAAGGAATATATCTGGTATGATCCAGAAGATAAATGGTGTGGAAAGACCAGTCATAAAGGGTCGGGTAGAAGGAGATCCAATAGACCCCTATGCACCTTGGGTACAAGCACTTAACAAACTACAACAGACTGCTTGGAAGATAAACAAACCAGTCTACAATGCAATGATTGAGAACAAAGAGTTGTTCCTATCTACTGATCCTATCAAAGACAATGATGCTAAGGAGCTAAAGCGTAGGAGTAAGATGGTAGAGTGGGCATTCATCTCAGAGAAAGCACGTAAGCTATCAGAGCTAGATGAGTTCTACCAGTACCTAGATGTGGACTATCGTGGTAGGTTCTATTACTGTGAAAGCTTTATGAACTTCCAAGGATCAGATCTAGCTAGGGGATTGTTCAAGTTTGAACACGCAAAGCCAATGACTGCAAGTGGGTTACAGTGGTTAGCTATACACACAGCCTCTGTCTTCAACATGTCTTACAGCATCGATGAGATACCTGAGTGGTGTACTGCTGACTACAAGACACACCTTGAGGGTGAGGATTTAGATAACATCTCTGTTGATAAGATGACACTAGAAGATCGCATCAGTTGGACCAACGAGTACATGGATGAGATAGTCGAAGCAGGTAAACACTCACAGTTCTCTGAGGAAGCTGAGAAGAAAGTGTCTTTTCTTGCTGCATGTGTTGAGTGGTATGAATTTGACTGTGCTTACAAAGACAATCGTATCCACATGACAAGCCTACCAATCCCTATTGATGGTAGTAACAATGGTTGGCAACACCTCGGAGCAATCTCTAAGGATGAGAAAACTGGTGAGCTAGTAGGTCTTATCCCCTCAGAGATACAGAAAGATTTCTATGTGAAGACTGCTAAGGAGACTATAGATCTGTGTAAAGATGATCGACTCAATAGTATCTTGTCTAGTATGCCAATGAAAAGAATACGCAAGGGGATATCTAAGCGTGGCTCTATGACTAGGGCATACTCAGCAGGCTCTAAGAAGATCGCTGAGAACATGTTCTTTGATTGTAAGTCAGAGGACTACCATACAGAGTACGGCATCACACAAGATGACTGTACTAAGTTATCTAAACTGCTGATCAAAGCAATTGATAAGGTATGTCCAGGACCCCTAGCTACTATGAGTTACCTACAGAACCTAGCGATGTACCAATTAGGTACACATGTGAAGGTAGACTCAGAGGGATACGAAGCTAACACTGAGTACAGAAACCTATCTAAGATCCGTGATACCCTCATGAAAAAGAACTTCAAGACTGATGAGGATCTCTATGAGCTTAACGATGTTGTAATTAAACTTAAAGAATTCACAACAAGCCTTAAGCATGGTAAGGGTAAAGATAGGATTGAATGGAGCACACCTTCAGGTTTCCATGTGATCTATGAGAAATGGATCATGCAAGATAGGAAAGCCAGAGGACGTATCAAAGGGTATGGTAACAAGACCGGACAGGTTACACACGTAGCCCTTGTGCCTACACGTATGCCAGACAGGAGAGGTTTCATCTGTGGTATGTCACCAAACTACATACACTCTATGGATGCTAGTCACATGGCTTTAGTTATCTCCGAGTGGGATGGTTCCTTTGCAGCTGTACACGACAGCTTTAGTACACATGCTGGTGATGTGGATAAACTACTAGACTTAACTAAACATGTATTCATACGCATGTATGACTACGATAATTACTTTGAGGTTATACGTAACTTCATAACAGATGCTGAAGACGATGTGGAACAACCTACATTGGGCAGCTTAGATATAAAGGAGATTGAAAACAGTGACTACTTCTTCACGTAAATCATATAATCATTTAGCACTACGAGGTGTTCAAGTAGATGATGATGAATTTATCTCTGATTGGAACACTAACCCACTGACAAAGGTAACCCTTGACCCAGAGCTAGCTTACACAAAGGATCTCATGCCAATCATAATGGATATTGGTATCGAAGAAGACTTGAGTGGTGGTGTGATAAACGATAAACAAGCACGACAACGTAAGCAAGAACAGATGAAAGAGTACCGAGAGCTTCTTGCAAAGAAAGGTATGCTTAAATAAAATTAAAAAGCCCCCAAGAAAACCTTAATGGTTCTCTTGGGGGCTTTATTTTTATTTAGTGTGCATAGTACTGCAATGGAATAGTCCTACCGCTTTCGGTTGTGTAACCATTCTTTAGTATTTCCTTTTTCAAATCTTTCTTTGCCTGATTAGTTGAGGAAATAACTTTAGGAAGTCTACTAATTAGGTTCAATTCATTACGAAGAAGACCTTTAAAAGTTTTTAGTTGTTGAACAGTAGGTTCATTGGGTGGGTTGAATGGATCGTACCCAACTTTTTTCATCTCTAAAACAACCACTTTGGACATACGAATCTTATCGTCCCGCAGCTGCGCTTCTGTCCTAACTTTATCAGAAATGTTTGTTAGTTTGCTCATACGTCCCCAGAGATTAGCCATGTACAGATTACCACTGGCAGCAGTAGATACCTTAAGCATCCAATCCATATAGACCCTCTCATTAACTGTGAGTTTATCGTCAGGATTCCTACCTTTCATCTTCTCTTCAAAACGTTTAGTTGCCTTAGTCAGAGAGTTACGTGCTTGTTCTAAGTAACTCCATTCAAGAGTTGCATCCATCCAGTTAAGATTAATCTCTTCTAGTGCAACGTCATAACCATTAGCATCTACTTTAAAAGCATCATAGATAGTTAAGAGGTATGCATTACCATTAGATGCCTTGTTCATCCTATCCCAAGACTTGCCAGAGGCAGTCATTGCTACGGTAGCAGCATCGACAGCTTGAATAGGTGCAACAACAGATCCACCATAGGCAAACTCACCGGGAGTACCTTCAATAGAACCATCTGAGTTTGTCCTATTGCGAACAGCTGATGCTGTAGTCTCAGTTTCATAGTGAGCAACGTTTGTTTTAGCCCTTTCAACTTGAACACCTTCTACAAATACAGGTGAGAATGCGCCTTGAACATTCTTTGGGCCAACAATACTCTTAAAGGTGCTCATAGAAGCTTCATCATAACCTGTAGAGGATTCACCACCAATATTGATGGCCATACCTGTTGGACCATAGATAATAAAAGGTTCATTCATAGCAGCATGTAGTGCAGCCGCAGCCCTCATAATAGATCTAGCTTCTCTGGAAGCAGGTGTCATAATCCCTTCAAGTGATACACTATATTTCTCTAAGAGGACTTTAGCTAAGTCTCTACGTGACATGGCAGAATCTACAATAGAAAGACTTGGAGCATAAGAACTTTCAGGGTCTTCAAGAAGTTTCTGATTCATAACCTCTAAGACTTCTTCAATGTCAGTTACGAAACTTTCAATCTCCTTACCATAACCATAAGTCATGATTGTTAACTTAGCTAAATCTCTATTGTTAAACACAGCACGTGCAACATCATTCAGTTGTGGGAATAAATCCTCACTGATGTTTGACCACCCACTATCTATACTTTCATTGGCTAATCCCATAAGTCTATCACGGATATCACCATCATCTAAGAGTGTTGTTCTGTTCCCCCTAGCTCTGAGGACACCAGTGTAGTAAGCCATATTGATCTCACCCATTTGCATACCCTGACTTGCAGGACCATTGGTCTTACCATCCATATAAGCATTGACATAACTAATAAATTGTTTATCCTTTGGGTAGTTCCTTCTAAAGTCAACGTACTTAGCGAAGTCCATCAATGTGTCCATCAGAAGTGGGCCATCTTCTTTCTTATCTTTAATCATCTTGATAATCATACTATCATAATCACTATTTGGATCAAGGCTAAGCTGATTGAACTGTGGAAATTGTGGAGAATCTAAGGGAACACCATTAGCAATGGCCTCAGACACAGCTTCATACTGTGCATCAGTCATTTCTAATGCTTGTTGAAGACGTTTACCATACCCATACAGTTCAGACTCTCTGGCCTTAAGCATAACTTCTCTTTGACGAGGTAAAAAAGTATCACCAGCATCTGTTATTGTATTACCTGCAGAGTCTTTAACTTTAGACAATAAGATCATGGCATACATCTGACGTAGGTTCTTCTCTTGCCTGTTTCCAGGTCTAATAATAGCCCCTACAGGTGCTCTTGTAGCAAATCGAACAGCCTTAGATGTCACTGGGTTAAAGAAAGATTGCTGAGGTGTCAGCCTCCCCTGAAAACCTTGAACATTATAAGTAAGGTAGTTAATACCATTACGATCTTGGGCTAATGCTTGAACTTCCTGTGCTAATTTATCCATCAAATTGTTGATGTTCTCTTGTGGAATATAAAGTTCTTCATTTAGTTGTGGATTATTTTCCATCCTACGTTCCTGCATCTTAGCAGCAGCATTAAATTTGTTCATTCTTGATTGACCAACATTGTTGATCTCAGCCTGCCAAGTAGTGTGGTCATTGGACAAGAGTGTAGCTAACGCAGTAGAATATAAGATTTTCATACGTTGCTTATCAACCACATGACCTACCTGACCTAAGTTATTAATAGCTTCATCAATAATCTTACCCATCTTCTGACCAGAATTACCACCAGACACTGCCCTAACTACATTCTTACCAACATCAGTATCAACCATTTGGTTAGGTGTTTTCTGAGGTCTCACTATTTGACGAGGAAAAAGTTTCTTACGATCAAGCTCACCTTCTTTAATAGCTGCCTCACCTTCTGCAGAAAGTGTATATACTTTTTGCCGAGTATTTGGATCAGTAGAGGTTGTGACCAGTGTTGGGTTAGAGTCTGCCCATAACTGTTTGAACGCAGCGCCAAGTGTCTCAGCCTCCTTACGGTTCAGTTTATCTGGTGAAGCTAATGCTTGAACCATAGGATCAGTCTCAGGCACACCCTGACTTATCATAGCCTGCCTATTCCTACGCTGATACTCAAGATGTATCCTGTTACCTATCTGCCCGTTACCTTCAGCAAGTGTAAGCGTTTGGTTTACACCTTCCTTAGGTACAGATGTGTCTCCCATTGCCTCTGAAACAGGGTCAACAGTGCTTTCCATATTACCACCAAAAACATCCTCAACAATAGCAGAAGCAATTTGAGTATACATTAGATTAGGTATCTTCATACCACTCTCAGATTCTATAATTGCATCTGCCCTACTGATAGCAGCTACAATATTACCATCAGCGGTCTCAGCGATAGCGTCTGCAAGTGCTGGACCTGATACAGGAGATTTACCTTGGGTTAGTGGGTAAGCTGCATTCCCAAGGGCTGTTAAGTTTAACCCAAGGTTACCATGATTTACATTCTTAAAAAGAGTCTTTGCACGAGATCTAATATTACCACCAGCTTCAGATTGTGCTGCAACAGATAACTCTTGTTTCCTAACAGGGGGTGTGACCCGTCTATACCTTTGGTTACCAGTCTGAGCATTGGTAGCCATGTCAGGAACTAAGAATCTGTCATCATTACTTTGTTGTTCTGGGTTAATTAAATCAGGCGCTAACCCAGATGCAGCCTGTGTGATCTCTGCGATTTGTTCTGGAGTAGTGTTAGCAATATCTTGTAGGATACCTGATGAGGCAGGTGAAGATGCAGGTTGTTGAGGGGCTACCTCTTCCTCCTGCCTAACAAATCGATCTTCTAAAGATTGAGAGGGGAGCTCAGTACTCCCCCCTTTAATTATTGGTATCGCCATTACTAATTCTCCTTGTTGTCCTTATAGTTCCAACCACCACCAGTCATTAGACTAGCTAGTCTTTTATTAGTATCTGTAAAAGGTCCAATTCCAGGGGCTGATTTTAAACCCTGATATAAAGAACGTTCAAAGTCACCCTTAGCTGCATTCAAAGTTGCATCACCGAGCCTACCAACGTACCCAACAGTTGGGCTTTCACCTGTGGCTTGATTGTATAACCAACCACCAAGACCCTCAGAGCGTTGACCATAGATAGGTGCAAAGATATCAACAATCCTTTCACCTGTGCCAAGCAAACCAGAAGACATGACACCACGGCGAATGTACTCAGGTGTGTCCAAGTATGGATTACCAAGTGTACCTTCGTCATCATCATCGTCATCAAACTTTATCTCATCTTTCATAGCCTGTGAGAAGAACCCTAAGGCAATCATAGTAGACATGAGAACAAAGGTGTTGTACTTCATTGCTGGAGTGCCACGTTTGATATAGTCATTCCACATACGAGGTATATGGTTTGCTGTAAAGGTAGAAATGAAACCTTGGAACTGTGTAAACAAAGCGAACCTTGGATCTTGATAGAGCAAAGGACGATTAGCTGCACTTGGAAGGGCTACTGCTTGGTTAATAAAGTTGTAGGTAGCTTCCTTCATTGTTTGATTCCATGCATCCATCTCTTTAGCACTTAAAGGTAATCCTTTTTCAATAGCATTCATCATAGGAATGAATTGTTCTATAGGTATTCCCAAGCTTCTTAGCTTTTGCTCAGCCTCTTGAGCCTCACGAGTAGGGCCTTGAGATACAATCTCCCCATCCTTAGTGACATACTCTGTTACAGTAGTTTTCTTCTTAGTCTTTTTATCAACAGTAGTAGTTGTTCTTGCCTCGTTCCTTTGATATAATATTTTAGAGTTAATAGATATAAAATCATAGGCCATACTTGCACGAACAGCACGAGTATAGTCAGTCCATTGAGTCAAACCAATAGCCCTAAAGAAAGCTTCCATAACATTCTTACGATTGTCTGAAACCTCACTGACACCTGTGGTTGTTGCAGCGCCTACTTCCCAAGCATAGAAACCAGTTTCTCTAAGAAGCTTTTGACCTTCACTACCATTGTTCTGTTGAAGTATACCTTCATCAGTGCTGGATTCAACCTTCTTTAGATTAGGCAATAACCCCGCCACTGCTTCTTGAGCAATGTTTCTAATGCTTCCATTCTTACCAAAGATTTGTTCCTTAGTGAGCGCCCCTTGTGTCATAGCCATTTCAGGCAGTGAGGAAAATGTTGCAAGTGGAAGTGCGGATAGTGTCATCCAGAACATTACATTCTTCTGGAACCTCATAAGCTTTTTACCAGCTTGGGTAGTCGGCCTGTTGTAGTTACCTGACACAGCCTCTAAGATATTCTTAACCTCAGAAGCTACACGATTAACCTCTTCCTCAGGCACACCCTCGGCTTGCATCTTGTTCAAGAGTTTAGATATAATCTCTCCATCCTTACCAACATACTTCATTTGAGTTACGTAACGAGCCGCAGTCTTACTTGCATTAGCAACGTTAGCGAAGATGTCTTTCTCATAGAACTGATCAAACTTTTCATTCTGAGATAGACCAAACTTCCTACGCTTGTGTGATGGTGGATTGAGAGATCCTACATTACTGATAATAGCATCCGCAGAGTCCAGATCGTAGACGTTTGGGTTGTCTCTGATCTCATCTGTAATCCTTAAAGCTAGGTCAGGACTGATTCCATACTCAGATATTAAAAGATTTTTAAACTTCTCTGGATCCTTAGACACAGCAGCCTTATCAATTGACTTGTACTTAAGGAGGTAACCTTTAATATCTCCCAAATCAGCACCAGCATCTAATTGGTTTTGACGGAGTTCCTTACCAAGAGTCATCAATTGATTACCCAAGTCAATAATTACCTGCCTGTTCTCAGTGTCCTTTGGTACAAGATTCTGATTAAAGTTACCTCGTTTATCGATAGCTCCCCTCAACACTTTGTAAGTCATGTCACTTACCCTAGCTCTATCAGAAGACTTAAACACTCCTGCAATAGATCGAAGACCCAATCTCTTATAGTAAGCTTTTGGGTCATGCACTTGGTTCTTGTAGTAAGTTACAAGATGGTGTTGTGCAGCTTCGATACCAGAACCACCATGTAAAGGAGTCAGTGTCCCACCTAAGATAGATGCCAATGCACGAGCAGACCTAGACTTATCTAGTGTAGCTTTTGGAATTGCATTTGTAACAGCAGCTTGCCAAAGATTAGAAACATTCATTACAGATGTAGATGCACGTTCCATAAATGTTTTCTGACCAGTTGTTTGCTTGTGCTTATCTCCTCTTTGATTAACGTTGGGACCGAGGTTGTCAGAGGCATCCACTTCTTTCTGAACATCTGACAGTAGTTGGGGTGTAGTTCTTACAGTCCCACCGTGATTTGCCTTCTCTTCTTCTATGTATCTTTCATTGTCTGATTGAGATATTGGTTCTCCAAAACGAGCAGCTGCATCCATCCAAGTTATCTGATCTTTAACTGTACCGGGAATAGAAAAGGCACCACCTAAGGCAGTGCCAGCAATAGCAGCATTAGCTAAACGTTCTTTAAACTCTTCGTAGTCAAACACTTTATCTGAACCTTGAACAGCAGCAAGATAGCCAATAGCTTCTTGACCAACTTCAGTCAGTCCCTCAGATACAGAACCAACACCTACAGTTCCTAAAGCTCTCATAGAAGCCTGCTTAGCTGTTATCTGAGCCTTTGCAATCCTCTGTGCTTCATTGGCAAACTGACCAATGGCAGAGTCTGCTTCTGCTTTAACAAGTATCTTAGCATCTAGTAAACTTATTCCACGAGATTTAGCAAGTGCCTTTGGTATCTCTTCTCGTATAGTTTGTATTGGGTTTTTTCCTATACCTCCAATACCTTTAAGACCTAACCTATCAAGGACAGCTTGAGCTATGCCAGAACCAATTGCAATGGTAGCTGACTTACTATCGTTATCACCTTCCATGTCATTCCAAGTTTGACCTGCATACATGAATGATGGGATAGCTACAGCACCTGAGACAGCAAGAGCAGTACCTACAACAGGGGCAAGTACAGTTCCAGCAAGAGCCGAACCAGCAGTGATTGCCATATAAGGAAGAGACAAAGCCATTGTGTTCCCAAGGTACTCAATGAAACCTCCAATGTTATCAATATCTTTGTAGTTGTTAGTCGTATATCCAAACTCAGCCAGCTTACCTTGCTGCCTACGTACACCAGCTTCACCCCATCTTTCAAGACCCTCAGCTCCAGTAGAAGAACCAAACAGATTAGCAATACCATACGCACTCTCACCTACACTGATCCACCCTTGTTCCCAAGAGTCGCTGATAGGGTTGAGAGATTTGTTGTCAAGTGAGACACCGGGTCTTCGGATATCTACATCACGATAAAAATACTTATTCATTTCGCTTGTAGCTTGATCCCTAGACATTCCTTGGGTCATGAAGTAACTGATGTAAGAAGCTCTTTCTTTTTCATCTACAAGGGTTTGTTTAAAGCCTAAAGACTTGGCACCTTGAGATCTCTCAGCAATCTCAATATCAACTGCAGCTTTGTCAAATGCAGAAGGTTCGTATGTACCCTCGAAAATAGCCCTATCCCTAGCAGCTGTTGTAGCTGTCTTTTGAATCCTATCAGAGTCTGTTGAGTACTCTGTTAGATCCATTGCACCTGAACTCATTAACATGCCTGAGAAAGTTTCCCCAACATCATTGACAAGATCAACCATCTGACGAGTACCACCAGAATCCATCATAGGGGAACCGTCTGAATTGAACACAGGTTTAATGTTATTAAACCCCTGTTCATTAGCTAGTCGGGAGATAATGCCAGTGGTTTCTTTACCACCAGCAGTACCTTCCTTAACTTCCCCAGTGTATAAAATCTTAGACACCTCGGCAGCATCATAACCACGAAGACGATAGTTGGGACCATCTGGGTTATCCAATGTGTCACCATCGATGAAGTGAGTACCAGTACCTGCTAAAGTATTAGGCTTAAAGTTACTAATATCATCTAATATTCCCATTACATATCTCCTTGTGTTAAATTATGCTATTAGTCCATTCACCATACTATCCATGACATACTGCATTAACCCACTTACACCAATAGCAGCACCTGTGTCAATGTGGACTTGCCTTAATTCAGGGTCTAGATCTCGCCAATCGTTGTAAGTACCTGTAGTCATTAGCCAAGATGAAACCTGAGTATCATTCATGCCAGCTAATTCTTCTTTACCTTCACGAGCTGCCGCATCCTTAAGAGTCTTTATGAAAGTTGTAATATTTGCTATAGGAACTGGTTTATCAAAAGTAACCTTACCCTCACTATTCTTTGAAGGTAAGAAGAAGTTTTGTGCATCAGTAGTATTAGATTCTACCCAAGCTCTTGAGAAATAGTTACTTAATCCAGAGATTTTCTTACCAGACTTAGTATCAATCAATGCTTCATTGTAAGCCTTTTCTACAAGCTCTTCCATCTGCTCTAGTTCCATACCATTCTCGATAGCAAACACAACAGCTTCCCTTCCAATTTTTGCTTTTGGAATGCCCAGTTCTGATTGACCAGTCACAATAGCACCAGCACTGTCTCTCTTTGGATTATTAGTATCTAGTTGTCCTACAAACGTTGATATATTTTCTCTTATCGATTTCTTGTATGTCTCATTGTCTTGTGTATTAGGGGCAAACCTACCATCGTTGGTAAGTGTACTTAGATTAACCTGCTTATTGCCATCAAACCAAACCTTAGCATCACCTACTTTCTTTTGAATTAAAGTAAGTTCCCTACCTGTTCGCCTATCATACATGGTCATTGGCTGAGCGCCAGTAGGAATGGCAGGGAGACCTTTAGTTACAAGATCACCAAAGTCCATTGATTTCTTAAAGATTGCAAGACTTTCCTTAGTATGTGTATCTGCAATAGCAACCTTATTATAGGTACTTTCCTTAGCATCTACCCTAGCAATGTAGTTCTTACCTGCAAAGGCAAGAGCTTGATTACCACTAAGACCAGTAGCACGACCACCAAGGTACATAACAGCAGCCCTAGCAAGTTCTTTACTGTCAAACAGATTCCCAAAGACACCTTTGAGCATAGCCATAGCACCTGTTACTTCAGGATTTTTAACTTTGTCAGCTAATAATTTAGCAGCAGCCGCTTCAGCAGCCGCTTTTCCTGCTGGAGTTAATACAGTCTCATTTACCTCTAAGCCTTTAACAATTTCTTCAGCCTTAACTATAGGTTTTACAACAGTAGTAGTGTCTACAGTTGTATTATCAGCAGGGTTGACATAAGGTACGATATTATCACGTTCCTGTTCTATCCTAATAACATCAGAGTTCTTCCTAGTTAGTTGCATCTCAGCTTTTTTTTCAGCCTCTTGCGCCTTTGCAAGTTCCAACTTATTAGCTTCAGCTTGAGCTTTAGCATCTGCCAGTTGTTGAATTGCCTGCTGACTTCCAGGGTTTAATCTTATGTACTCTTCAAGATTTGTAATGACGTTTAGAGTAGTTTCCAAAGTATCTCTCGCAGAGTAAACCTGCTTTTCTACTATATCAAGAGGGCCTCGTTCAAGAGTCTCTCGCATAATACGGTCCATGTAGAGATTGTCTCCACCTGTACTCATATCACTCTGGTCAATCGCAGCTTCAATTTCGTTTAACCGGATTTGATTAATTGCCTGATCATCTCCTACAATAGCAAGCTGTTCCAATTCAGATCTAGTCATACTCTTATAGTTCTTATTCACTACAGGGGGTATGTCATTATCCAAACTAGGAATATTTTCTCTAGTTTCTTGGTACAGAGTGCCGTAGTTTGGAGGGATATTGTAACCAGTCAACTCCTCTAAGCTTGTCATTGATGGTGTAAATGCCCCTGAAATAAGATTAGATACCTTGCTGTGTTCAGGTGATCCAACCTCTAGCCTTTCACGAAGATCCATTAATCTTTTCTGTGCTTCAGACCTACGATATTTATCTGGGTCATTACCAATGAAGTCATTACCAATGACATTACCACCCATAGGTATATTATTACCCATCATCCTAGGAACATCTTGAATAGATGCTGGAAGGTTGTAACTCATCAACTCATCTAGGCTTATCATCGATGGGCTTAATGCCTTTGTAATAATATCAGATATCTTGATGTGTTCAGGTGATCCAACAGGTAAACTTTCACGCAGATCCATTAACCTTTGTTGTTCTACAGTCCTACGAGAAATAGCATCACCAGTCTGACCATACCCTGAAGCACCTAAAGTACCAAATCCTGTCTCCCTAGGATCACTAATCACTTGTCTATCCTGACCATTAGTGAAGATATTACCTTGACCAAATGTCTCATTACCTAAGCCTGAGCCTGGTTTTGGTACACTGTAATTCAATTGCTTAAATGGAAATTCCTTCCTAGCCTCTTCAACACTATCAGAAGATCCTTCAAGTAATGATTGATCACTGTTAGGGATTGGGAGGTATGAGAGGTCTGGTGGAGGTGTGTTCATCCACTCAGGTCCAGCCACTGGAGGAGAGTTGGGGATTGGGAGATATGAGAGGTCTAATGGAGGTGCAACAACTGGCTCCGGAGGGGCTTGCCTCTGAGGCATCTTATCAATTAGAAGTTGCGATTGATCAAACTTAGTAAGAGCATCACGCTCATTCCTTTTAAACCAAGCGTTATCAACATCCTCTTGAAGATTACGCCGAGCCATTTGATCTATAGATAACCCGCCTGTATTTAAGTGGATAGGGCCACCCATATTTTTCTCGTCAGTATAACCAGCAGTATAACCACTACTAGGAAAGTTAGAGATACCTCCCGCTCCCATGTCTGAAAGCCTTGGACTATCTTGTACCCCTCTAGGAGTAGGTACACCAATAAACCTTGGATCAGGAACACTTACCTGATTTGCAATCACTACATTCGGATCAAGTCCAGCATACATGTCTTGAGATGGCATCATCTGATTAGCACGAGCTGCATTAGCAAGTTCCTGTTCTATCCTAATAACATCAGAGTTTTGAGGTTGAGGAGGTGCTGCCTGCATCTGTGGTATTAAATTAGGTGCCATACCAATCTGGCCATACCCTGAAGAGCCCTCAAGTTCCCTCTGATCATAGTTCTGTTGTGGTTCAGGAGAGGTTGGACGTGACTGTGGACGTAGTGATGTGTCAGGGGCCATTGGACGTGACTCTGGACGTAGTGATATTTCAGGTGCTGCAAGAGGTGGGGTGACAGGAGCAACTTGAGTTTGGTCTTGAGCTAAGAAAACCTTAACCATATCATCAGAACGATCATGAGTTTGACCAGCCCAGTCGCTATCATTAGCCTCAAAGGCAGCCTTAGCGTAGTCACCTGCTTCAACAGCTTTGATCATCTTTTCAAATTTAAATTGACCAGCTCCACCAAGTTGAAATGCCATATTAGTCAACCCATTTTGAACAGATTCTGGTAATTGATCCCAATTAGAAAAGTTCTTTTTTGCAGCATCCCTAGCAGTACCTACATCATCTAGAAGCATCTGATCTAACTCAGCTATACTATATGGTTTGTACTGTGTACTTTTGTCTTTACCATCCCACGCATATTTTTTAAAACTAGCTGGAAGTTTGTGACCAGTACCTATAGTGGCATGTCCTTCGGTATCTATATACACATAGTCTCTAAAGCCTTCACGATCTTCAAGATTCTTTAGCCAAGGCGCTTTATCAGGTACCCCACCAGAACTACCATCATTGTAATGTTGAATACCACCACCCATGTTTTTCATTGCACGATGCTGTAAACCTGCGCTATTCATCTGCTCTATCACAGGAGCAAACATAGTTGATGCTTCCTTATTGAGGACAAATTCTCCGGGTGTTAGCATCGCAGGTACAGTATCCCGATTAGTCGGATCTGTTTTATCAATCATATCATTCTCCTGATAGTGGTTACTTCTTTTGTTTTGGATAAGGGACTTTACCCCCTTTGTTAAATACTCCAAAGAGCTTTCCTAACCCAAGACCAATGCCTACAGGTCCAAGAGCTGCCATCATAGCAGAGCCTCCTGCAGCTGCGGTAGCAGCAGTACCAGTTGCAGCACTGCCTCCCAGCATACTTCCTAGAGAACCCATGATACCCTCTTTAGCTGCGAGAGCACCAAGACCATTAGTGATCCCATTATTAACAGCTCCCATAGCAACCTTTTCACCAATACCACTTAAAGGTCCAGCTTCTTGTTGAGGGGCAATCTGAGCTTGCATCATTTGACGTTGACGTATCTCGTCTTCACGAAGACCAGTGTTAGCTACTGAAATACCACCTGTGTTGTAACCTATGGGGCCTCCATCGTTACGGCCACTACCTCCATATCTTTTAGGTTTAGGACGTGACACTGGACGCAGTGATGTTGTAGGGGCCAGTATTGACGCCATGAAATCGTCTTGGTCGCTATCATTATTGTCTACAACAGGGGTTGTATATGTTGGAGCAGGGGTTGTATATGTTGGAGCAGGGGTTGAATAATCTATCTCACTTTCAGGCTGTACATATGGAGAAATCAAATCATTCCCTGTAAGGTAAGAGTAACCATTACCAATAAGGGTGTTGTTTACAACTGCAGCCGCTAGATCATTAATACCAGCACCAATATCTCCAACAACACCATACTCACCAGCGCCATCAGACCCACCACCTGAAAACATGCCACCAGAAGACCCACCGGACTCCCAAGTGTTCCAGAAATCCTCATCTGAAATACTTGAATTAAGAATTAAGTTAGCTTCATATTCAGCTGCAGCTGCGGGATTAGCATAAGTTGCACCAGTTGGATTTTCTGTTGTAATATTAGCAGCTACATTAATCACAGGTCCAGGATCAGCACCACCCCAGTGACCGCCAGGAGCACCATAGTTTTCTATATCAGTAACGTATGAGGCTGTTGTACCATCACTACCAGTACTGTTTGTATTTGTTACAGGTGCAGGTGCAGGTGTTGCTGCATAGGTATCTGCATCCTTTATAGCTTCAAGTTGAGCAGCCAGAGGCGCACCAGTTGCTGCCAACTCCTTGCGTAACCTACGCCTCTCAGCCGCCATAGATTTGTAATCAGGGACACCTGAGCTTCCACTACCAACTCCATAACTCAATGGACCAGAAGTGTTACCGCTTGAATTACCACTCAAGTAGTTCTGAATAGCTGGTGCTGCATAACCCCCCTGAGGTATCCCAGTGTTGACTGCAGGTTGAACTACACCACCTTCTTGATACTTTTGAATTATATGTCTCATTACTTACCACCCCCACCACCTGATTGGGTGCTTGTGCTCCCTAGAGCAGGAGAGCCATACAAACCAAACAGTCGTTGAA
>Ga0308008_1000254_pt1 | contig 23623 bp, 33 predicted proteins | sample Neamet125_FD_203140 | JGI IMG/M metagenome (GOLD analysis project Ga0308008, IMG submission 203140) | Marine microbial communities from water near the shore, Antarctic Ocean - #125 | ecosystem: Environmental > Aquatic > Marine > Unclassified | place: Southern Ocean | collected 2014-07-24
GCAGCCTGGACACACCTCTTAAACAACTAATAGTCAGCTAGTTGTTTTTTTTTAGCCAAAAAATCTGACATGCGTCACTATTTCTTGATGGGGGGGGGCTGTTTTAAATCTGAGTTTCCCTAGAGGCCAATGCTGCGTATGACATACTATAATACACAACCCCTGAGTATCTAATAATTTTGTATATTTGTTAATGTCTTATAGGCTAGAGCTACACAATAGATTAAGGGTAGGATTCGCATTGGGTTGGTCTTATTATTCTAGAGACAAAGAACATAACTGGTCGGAGCTGGTTATATATTTAGGTTTAATCAGTATAACAATAAAGGATTATGGCACACAGAAACAATAAGATAAGCGACATGGTAGATGGGTTGTATGTTAAGAACGGAAGATTAATAAATGGACGTCCACCTGGAATGTCAGGAATAGAGCAGGCGGCAAATTTAAAAAGGATTATAGATAAGGATCGCAAGATTGAGATGATAGCGGATGGAATAGAGAGATCAGAAAATAGAAAAGGCATGATGGATTATTTTGGATAGTTGTTGGTTTACTATTTAAAAGAAAATAAGCTACTTTAGGGTAGCTTTTTTTTTGACATAAGTGAAATAAAATCAACACGATTTGTGTTAAAAATGTACATAATTACAAAAAACACATGGAAATATTTCAATTTTTAATTATAACTATATTTTCAATTTAGTTTATTTCTCTAACAAACTAGAAAAGGTGTTAAAGATTAACATTTTCGTGTTGATTAAATGTTAATTATTTTTCCATAACTATCTGATTATCAGTAGAAGTGTTAATAATGTTAATTATTCTTCGCGTAAGGTTCAGAAAAAAGTATAAAAATATATAAAAATATATAAATAGTATAGGAAACTATTTTTAACATTCAACATTTTGATATTAAATTTAAGTTCATATCTTTGAGTAAATCAAATTAAATCAAATGAATGAATCGGGAGGGTATTCACCAAAGGATTTGCATTTCGGCAAAGACGGACAATCAAAACTTATATCGGGAATTACAAAACTATCAGATGCTGTAAAAAGCACATTGGGGCCAATGGGCAATACAGTACTAATAGAATCTCCAAACCACACACACGGAATAACAGTTACAAAAGATGGGGTGACCGTAGCCAAGAGCATCCAGTTAATTGATCCGGTAGAAAACTTAGCGGTACAAATGATGAAGGAGGCAGCGGACCGCACAGCTAGTGAGGCGGGTGATGGCACCACTACAGCTATTGTGCTAACCGAGGCTATTGTAAAGGCGGGCGTAGATCTAATAAAACCAAAAGACAATAAGACAGTGATCTTACGAGATATTGTAAAGGGTACGGAGAAGATTGTTGCAAACTTAAAAAAGAAAGCGCAGCCAGTAACGGACAAAAAACTATTAGACGTAGCAACTATATCGTGCAACAATGACCCTGAGATAGGGCAGATTATAGCCGATACTTATAAGGCTGTGGGTAAAAATGGGATCGTAACGGTAGAGAAAAGCCAAACATCAGACACAACTTTTGAGACCACAAAGGGAATTAAGATTGATCGTGGGTATTCGTCCCATTTATTTATAAATAACCACAAAAAAGATGAGTGTATCCTAGAAGATGTGTGTGTGTTAGTGTCTGATTCAGACATAAATAACATATTATCCATCGAGCAGGTTCTAAAACCAATCATTGCGGACAACAAAAAATTATTAATTGTAGCGCCTTGTTCTCAAAACGTAATAAATACGTTGGCAGCTAATGTCATGAAGAACAATCTTAAGCTATGTACCATAATTCCTCCCAATTTTGGTTACAAACGCCACGAACTGATGCACGACATAGCTCTCTCGGTTGGCGCTACATATTTTTCAGAGAGTACGGGAGACGATCTGAGCCTAATGACGTTCAAAGACCTAGGTCGGGCAGCTAAAATAATTGTGGGCAAAGACAATACCGTCATATTGAAAGACTCAACTCATGTAGACGACAAATTAATAGACGATCGCGTCAAACAATTATGGGAGGCTCATAAAATAACAACGAAAAAAATCGACAAAGAGTTTATTACTTCTCGTATCGCATCGTTAACTGGTGGAGTAGGTGTGATACATGTAGGAGGCAATACAGACCTTGAGCAAAAAGAGCTATTTGATAGGGTAGACGACGCAGTATGTGCAGTACGCTCGGCACTTGTTGAAGGGATACTTCCAGGTGGAGGGATTGCGCTATGGGAAGCAGAAGAAGATATGCCTAAATCAGAAACGATCGCTTACGCGATTTTATCAAAGGCGCTACAGGCGCCTATCTTTCAGATATTGGAGAACGCAGGATCAGAGTGGTCACCGTATAATGCTGAGAAAGTAGGATCCGGACTAGATATAAAAACCGGAAAGACTGGAGACATGATAGAGATGGGAATCATAGATCCTGTGAAAGTAACCAGGACGGCACTTCAAAATGCAGTGTCTGTAGCTGTGACCATATTATCAACTAACGCTATTGTTACAATGGCACGATCATACGAAACTAAAAACTAAAACCATGATACTAAAAGATCACAAAGAAGAACAAAGAGTTGCTGCCGAAGCTTACTTGCAAAGCTCAAAGGTGACAGAAAAATTTTCAAACGAATTATTTAAAAAAAACTACATTGGAGTAATGCAAGCAAACAGTGTTTATCTTGATATAAAAAAAATTGTATATGAAGCTATGCTGCGAACTAATGAATTAAGAAACAGTACCATTTTATGATACCAATTGGGAAAAATATAGTAATAAAAACCATAGAAGAAGAAGTAAAAACTTCATCAGGCCTTTTATTATCGGCAGACGACGTCAACGAACTGAGATATAAAAAAGGAATTATAGTAAAAATTGGCACAGATGTTACGGCGATAGACGAAGGTAGTGAGATATACTACGACAAGCGCGCGGGATACACAATGCTAATTAAAAATGAGGCATATACTATAATTCGAGAGAGTGACATTGTTGTTGTCTTATAGCGGAGTTCATGCTTTCAATTACTTTTCTGTATATTTTATCTGAGTATCCAGCTTTCGCTAAATAAATAGGATTTCTACGCTTTGAGGTAGGAATTAATCCTCCTTCTAGCTTGTCATATACTGACCCTATAAGACGAAGTGTCTTTTGAGATAAGCCATATAAAGCTTTTGGACCTCCAAATCGATAAGGTTTAATCACATCAATCCAGCCATCTTTTCTAAGCTTGTTAAATCTATTTTTATTCCATCCTAATAATTGATTGAATTCTTTAAATTTATCGGTGTTGAAGTATTCTTCGCTGTAAAGGAAAAGCAGCATGTCTAACTCTTGAGTGTTGATTTTATATTTTCTCATCACGAAGTATCGGATGACTCTCCAATATTTTAAGTAGTCTCTTTCTCTTGATTTATTCATTAGATTTAATTTAGTAACTTTGTTTGCAAAGATATAAGGTTATGACAAAAGACCAAAGAGACGTAAGACATTATGCTGGAGCCTCCGGGATATTCTTGCTAATTGTTCTTCTTTTGGTGTTTCTTAGCTTTGTAGAAATTCCCCCAGTTAACAAAGATTTATTTGTGGCAATCGTTGGAACCTTAGTTTCCTCATTGGGGATGGTGGTATATACTATCATTGGACAGCAGCCAGACGAAGTAAATACTTTACAGAAAAAAAACGAATCTCTTTCGTCTACTAACCAACAGATGGAGATAAGAAATGATCAACTAGAGAAGATGATTATAGATATGCAAAAAGAAGTAATTGAAAAATTAACGGAATTAAAAGGAAACAAAAAATAAATATTATGACTACAAAAAAAACACCAGCAAAAAAAGATAAAGTAAAAACCCCTAAAGCAAAAGAAGTAGTATATTACAGACATTGGAATGGAGAAGGATACGAAGAAAGAAGTAGAGAAGTTTAAAAATAAATAATCATGAAACAACCAAGAAAAAATCTTAAAAAAAATGTAGAAAGTTATAGTAAAAATTCTATTGGAGGTAAGATAGTAAAGTATGTAAAAAAATCAATAAATGTTTATGACAAATATTCTGGTAGAAGTCTTATGAGAAAAGGACTAAAAAGAATAGGAAAGTATATGATGAAAAATGCTGCGGCTACAGGACCCCCAAAAGTAGAAAAGAATATGTTGAAAAAAACTAAGTCTAAGATATATCAAGAAAAATAAACAAAAGAACAACTAAATTTAAAATTATGCCAACAGTAAAATTACCAAGCGGAAAGAAAAAAACATTTCCATACAACGCAGTAGGAAAAGCACAAGCATCTATGTTTGCAAAAATGAACAATGGAAAGCTTAAAAACAACCCTGGACCCATGATGGAGAAAAAAATGAATTCAGGATACTAATGGCTAAAAAAGTAAGCTGGAAGTGGGGAGGAAAAACTTATAGTGGAACTTTAATAAGGGAAACGAAAACGCACAAGTATGCGCGAACCACAAATGGAAAAGTTAAAACAATAAAGAAATAATGGCAGTAAAATTCAAACCTCACAAGATGTACAAAGGAGGAAAAATAGTAACGGCTAAGACTATGGCTAATCATTTATCGTTAAAAAAGAAAGGCTACAATCACACGAAGCCTAAGAAGTAATGGCAACCCCAAGAAAAGGAAAGGCTAAGGTAAAAATTACCGCAAGCGGTAAAAGAGTAAGCTACGGTCAAGCGGGAAGTGCCAAAGGTGGAGGGCCTAGAGTAAGACCCGGGACTTCTAAGGGAGACAGCTACTGCGCTAGGAGCTTAGGGATAAAAAGAAGACTAAGCAAAAAAAACCAAAACAATCCCAATACCCCAAATAATTTATCTAGAAAACGTTGGAAGTGCGTAGGCGCTAAGTCAAAAAAATAGACAACGAAAATATTACTATCTTTGTAATATTAACCGAAAAAATTTAATAATGAAACAAGGATATAATTCAAGACTAGACGAGTCTCTTGGAGCTCGTAATGGTAAAAAATCTCAGTCGATGAAGTCTCGTAGAAACGAGTCCAAAGGAATGATGAAGCATTTTGGGGACCATCCTTATTCTGCTGATTCAAAAATGAAATAGAAATTATGGCTAAGAACTTTATACAGGACGTTTTTAAAAAAGCAAAGCGCAGAGGAACTCTGGGTGATTGCACAGGAAGAAAATATGGAAGTTCAAGTTGTAAGAAGGGATCAAAAAAATACAATTTTGCTAAGACAATGCGAAAATTAAATAAAAAAAAATGAAATCTAAAGGATTTGGAGATAGTGTAGCAAAGTTTACTACAGCGACAGGAATAAAGTATGTGGTTAATAAAGTTGCTAATGCTATCGATGCAGATTGCGGATGCGAGAATAGGCGAGACACATTAAACAGACTAATACCATATAAATAAAATAAAATGGCATATCAAAAATTACAAGCTGGAAAAGCATGGAGCGTTAATCCAAGTGACAATACCGACATTCCAAACACAGGATTAGACGGAGTAACTGGAACTACCTCCACTGGTAGTGCCACAGAATTAATTGATGCAGCTCGAACAGGATCTGATGTTGGTAATTTAGCAACATTAAACTTTAAACAGGCTGGAATTCAAATGGGAATGATCATTGTAAATATTACAGACAGTACCCAAACAACAGTTAAACAAGTAATCAACGGAACAACTCTGCTTGTTAATCAAAATATTTTTGCAGTTACAGGTAAATCATACGCAATATACGGTGGAAACCAAGAGGGAGCTGTGCTTTATATTGGAACTGCAGGAAATATAAAAGTTACAACTGTAGCTGGTGATGATGTAACTTTTAGTGGAGTATTAGGGGGAAGTTTTTTCCCAGTAAATGTTGTTAAAGTATTTAGTACAGGAACAACAGCAACAAATATAATTGCACTTTGGTAGTATGGCTAATTTAATTGCAATAGGTAATTTTATAGGATTAACCCTCCCTGGAACATCAGTTCCTGGAACGCAAGACATCATAACTGAATTATCAGTTCAAATAGTAACAGAAAACACAAGTCAAAACTTGATAACAGAATAAAGAAATTATGGCAGTAAAATTTTCACAGTTCACACCAGAAACGGTAGCTTCTAACGTCACAGATATTGTAGGATACCAGACAGCTGGAAATCTTAATATTAAAATACCGCCAGCTAACCTTGACACACTCTATGCTTATGCTACAGCACAATCTACAAACGATGTAGACTTAGCTCTTACAGGTACAAAAACAGGTTCAACAACAACCACCGATACAATAAAGTTTACGGCAGGTAGTAATATCACACTTACCGAAGACGGAGCTGGAAATGGCTTCACTATTGCTAATACGGCTACTTATTCAAGTTGGAATTTAGTTGGAGACACGGGAACGCCTCAAGAAATAAGCACAGGAAACAACGCAACTTTTACTTCTGCTAATACCGCAATTACTACAGCTGCAGGAGCAACAGACATCCTTACTATTACATCCGTTGCTTTTACAGGTGCGGCTAATATTGGTCACGTACCATCAGCAGCAGCAGCAAGCGCTGGGCAGTTTTTAGATTATCAAGGAAACTGGTCAGCACCATCGGGAGCTTTTACAGGTTTTAATATTACAGATGGAGTTACCACCGAAGCAGTAGCCAATGGAGATACGGTCACTTTTTCCGGAGGAACATATATTAATGCGGTTGTAACAGCACCAGACACAGTTACTGTTACATTAGACACTGCGGTTGCCTTATGGACATTAGCAGGTGGCGATGGTGCGGGTCCAATACAATCTATTAATCCAGGTAATACCGCCACAATAAAAGAAAATACTTCGACTACAGTTAACAGCGTTATAGTAGGGGGGGGCGTACAGACTTTAGCGGCAGATACAGATCTGTTATTATTAGACCAAAAATCGGAGCAAGTAATTACAGTGGCGGGTAGCGTTTACGTGGTTGACGGGGCTTCACGACCTACAATAGTATTACCTCGAGGATTTACTTATGAATTTAATCAAGATGATAGCTCAAACAATAGTCACCCTATAGTTATTGGGACGGCTGCAGCATCTAGTCCTTACACGACAGGTATTCAATATTATGGAAGCACATCGGCAAATACATTAACGCCTGTTGCTCAAAATGTTTATGAAGTCCCAGCAAATTTTAACTCTTACGCTACAAGAAGAGTAAGGTTAAGAATAACACAAAATACACCTGCTCTTTATTACTATTGTTCCGTACATGGTTCATCTTATGGAGGCTCGATAGCTTATGGTGGCGCAACCGGGTTAGCAACAATGACTACCTCACCTGCTGCAACAGGAAATGGATCAACTGCACAATATCCTTTAGGAGCCACACCATTAAATAAAAATTATACTATGGCGTATATATCAGGTGTATATCAATTAAAGTCTAGTTATAGTGTAACAGGGTCTAATATATTATTTAACACTAATGTTCCTAATGGAGCTTTAATAGAGATAGTAACAACAACATAAAAATAAAGCTCAATGGCAACAACCAAAGTAACTACAGATGTAATTGACATGAGTGGTAATGCTGGAGGGCTTACCTGGGTAAAGGGCACTACGGCTCAACGTGAAGCTGCTCCGTCTACTGGAGTAGGTAACCTCCGTGAAAATACAGAGACTAAACGTACTGAAATATACACCGACCAAACAGGCACAGCCGAGTGGAGAAATCTAAAGGAGTCGACAGCTAGAAATAATTCAGACAGCGAGTATTTAGTTGTAGCAGGCGGCGGAGGCGGCGGCTCATTTAACAACGGTGGAGGTGGTGGAGCTGGAGGTCTTAAAACAAATTTTGGAGGCACTAAAATTACTTTATCGGCTGGTACAGCTTATACTATTACAGTAGGAACACCAGGCGCAGGGAAAAGTGCAAGCGCGGCAGGAGGAAATGGTGCTAATTCTATTTTCTCAGGATCAGATATTACAACTATAGAGTCTACAGGAGGTGGAGGCGGAGCTACAGGAGCTTTTGGAGGTGGCTCTATAAATCCAGCGGGAAACGGAGGATCTGGAGGAGGATCTGGATGGGATCAAACAAACCAAGGAAGCGAAGTTTCAGGCGAAGGATTTGCTGGAGGTACTGGATCTGGAAACGCTGCTCCATATTCAGGTGGAGGAGGTGGAGGAGCTAGTGAAGCTGGAAGTACGAATGGAACTGGGTATGGTGGAGATGGAATAGAGAATCAAATTACAGGCGCTACAGGAGCAACAGCAACTTATGCTGGCGGCGGTGGTGGTGGTGCAGATACTGCAGGTAGCCCTGGCGGAGCGGGAGGCGGCGGAGCGGGAGCAATTGGAGCCGGAACTACGGCAGGAGATGGTGATGCTAACAAAGGCGGCGGCGGAGGCGGCGGACATCCATCAAGCTTACCTAGTGGCGCTGGAGGCTCTGGAATAGTTATATTAAGAAATAAAGCAGCATCTGCAACATTAGGTTCAGGGATAACAGTCAATGGTACAGCAGGCCCTAGTTCAGTAAATGGAACATCAATTGGAGCAACGGGTGATTATTTTTATTCAGCAACATCAGGAACAGGAACAATAACATTCTAACTATGGCATACTACGCAAAAATATCAAATGATGAGTTCACTGTAAGTGAGAGAGCGAGGCTTATGGAGGCTATAGATGAAAAGGGTGCTATTGAATTTAATAATAGAGCAAGCGAAGAATATGCTACACTCAAAGCTGCCTACTACGATTCGTTTACCTCAGTAACGCTTCAGACTCTTAAAGATGAGCTAGCTACATTGCAGTCTCAATATAAAATGGATATGACCGAGGAAGAGCGAACAGCTCTTAATAATTCAATAGCCGCAAAACAAGCAGAGATAGACACTGAAAAAGCAGCTTTAGTTGCAGGACAAGAAACAGCGCTAGCCAACCTTAACGCAAAAGAAGCGGAAGGAACAGAAGCATTAACCTCAGAGATTACAACGCTAAACACTGCAATAGCTAATGCATTGTGCAGGGTTACTAATATGTATTCAGGAGTGGATGAATACACTTCTTCTAAAGGTGAAGAAACAGCCGAAGACAACTCAGTATACTGGGAAGGATACTACGGGGGATGCAAGAGAACGTCATACAACACACGAGGTGGCGCGCACAAGTTAGGCGGCACGCCGTTTAGAAAAAATTATGCAGGGGTAGGATATATCTACGATCCTGTTCGAGATGCTTTTTATGGTCAGCAACCCTATGCAAGCTGGATACTTAATGAGTCCACTTGCTACTGGGCAGCGCCAACACCAAAACCTGAAGGCATGAATTGGTACTGGAAAGAAGACACAACTGAGTGGCTCACTTATAAAGACTATAGCAATCCAAATATACCAAGTTGGATTTGGAACGAAGAAAAGCAAGTTTGGGAAGCTCCGCTAGAATATCCTTTAGACGGTAAACTATATGAATGGAGTGAAGAAACTCAACAATGGATAGAATTATAAAACATGGCAACAACTAAAGTAATACCCGAAGTAATTGATTTAAATCAAGCAAGTTCTACCACTGGACTTAAAATGCCAAGTAAAAACACGGCATATTCAGGTCCAACAGTAGCAGAAGGCATGATGCGTAATGAAGTAGGTCAAACTTCTCAAAGCTCAGCGAGTTGCATGCAACATTTCAACGGAGCAGATTGGAAAAACTTCGATAACTTGCCAAATTCTTACGATATAGATTATATGTTAGCCGCGGGGGGCGGTTGGGCTAATTGGGGCGGCGGAGGCGGAGGATCGGTCACTCAAACATCCACCTATGGGGGCTCGAGTACACCTATAAGTACATCCGGAGGCGTTACCTATACAATTACAGTAGGCGATGGAGGATCTGGAGATTATAGTTTAGACCCATCTGCGCAACCAGGAGAACTGTCTAGTATTTCGGGATCTGGCCTTACAACTATCACAGCAGCGGGCGGCGGTCAAGGAGGTTCGTCACAAGGAGCGAACATTTCACAAACTGGCGGAAACGGAGGAACTGGAGGTGGAGGTGGTATTCAAACGACTAGTCAGTCTACTTTCCAAGGCGGAACCGGATCAAATGGAGGAAATGGAGGAACAGGACAGTATATTGCCACCCCCTTAAATGGTGGAGGCGGCGGCGGCGCTGGGGGAGGAAACGGCGGAAGTAGTACGTCAGCAGCTTTTGGAGGTGATGGAGAAACAACAACTATTATTACTACAACAATGGCAACCGCTAATAGTGTAGGAGAAGTAGACTCGGGCAATATCTATTTTGGCGGCGGAGGCGGCGGCGCTTACCGCTCATCTGGAGGTAGCTCAGGAAGACAAGGCGGACTTGGTGGGGGATCCGACGGGGCGGATATTGACGTAGGAAGGGCAGTATCAGCACCCGCTAACACAGGCGGAGGTATGGGAGGTCTTCCCCCAAGTGGATCTGTTAGTTCAGGAGGAAGCGGATGTGTCATATTGCGTATGCCTTCGGCTAAATATACTGGCACAACCACAGGAAGCCCGGTGGTAGATAGTTCATCTATTGCTACCACTACTATTTTAATTTTTAAATCAAGTGGATCTTATACCTCATAAATTATGGCAATAACAAAAATAACAACACCGGAATTATTTGACTTTAGCGCAACCAATACAGCGCTTCAATTGCCAACGGGTACAACAGCACAGCGCCCGGGTACATTAGCGGGTACAGCAAACCCTGTAGCTGGCGAGTGGCGATATAATACTACATTAAAATATGTAGAGTTTTATGATGGAGCTAATTGGTTTAGAATAGACACTGAGGCTATTCCAGCGCCATCTCCAGTAGGAAATGAAAATTTTAACGTAAACACATACTTCGGTAATGGAGGCACTCAAACACTAGACGCTAAGTTTAATGAGGCTGCGAACTTTAATGGGAGTAGTTCTGTTATTGATTTGCCAAGTTTAGGTTTGGACCCATCAGATAGCTTATCTTTTTCATTATGGATAAAAGGTAATACAGTCGTCGGTGATAATACTATGTTTTCATTATGGGGTGATTTAAATATAGATTTAAGAGTCGATAATATAGCACCAAATGCTAACACAATAAATATTGTTATTTACAGCGGGGGTTTTGCGGCTTATGATACAACTTTTACAATGAGCGTAGGGACATGGGCACACCTTGTTATAACTTATGTGAATGGAACTGGATTTAGAGTTTATAAAGATGGAGGAGCGGCAGTGGTGATTTCTTTTACTGGAACAATAGGAACACAAGCAGGAACTAATAAAATAGGAGCATCTGGCGCTGGCAGCGGGTTTTTTTCCGGCTCGATAGATCAAGTAAGAGTATTTAATGCAGCAATAACGGATGCTGAGGCAGAGGATTTGTATACAGATGAAACAACAACAACAGCGGCTACATTAGACTTCCCGGTGGGAGCAGGGTGTATCGCTGCTTATCAGCTTGATGGTAATGGTAATGATATTTCTACAAATTATAACAGCACATCAACAACAGACATCGGATATACAGGATTAAAATTTTCTGCAGACCTTGCATGGATAAAACAAACGTCATCACCCGAAAGAGACCATCTGTTATTTGATACTGTTCGTGGTCCTGCAACAAATCTATCTATACTTTATTCAAACCTTCCTAATGCTCAAGACTCTGGTGCAAGCACATTTCTCTCAAGTATTTCAAATAATGCTTTAAATTTAGGTAATTCTAATTATGTAAATGGAAGCAGCCTTGATTATGTGGCGTGGAATTGGAAAGCTGGTGGTACTCCAGACGCAATAAACGGTAACAACCCAGAGACACCGCCTACACTTGGAAGTGTGATGATTGATGGAGTAAAATCAACGGCAAATTTGAATGGATCAATTGCTGCTAAAAAAATATCGGCAAACACCGATGCAGGATTTAGTATTGTGGAACATTTAGGATCAGGCGCTAATGCTACAGTAGCGCACGGACTCTCTTCTATTCTAGAACTAATTATTTACAAACAATATAATGACGTTGGAAGTGGTAAAAACTGGGTGGTATATGCAAAACCATTAGGAGACACAAAAAATATAATAATGAATCTCACTAGTACTGGTGGAACAGACCCAGATAGTTGGAACGATACATCTCCAACAGATACAGTTTTTTCTCTTGGGCCAGGTAGTAATTCTTATGGTTCACAAACAAATGTAAGTGGAAAATTAAATATTGCGTACTGTTTTCATTCAGTACCAGGTTATAGTAAAATAGGTTCTTATCTTTGGTCCGCTACTAGTTATACTGCCGGAGTTATGGTCAATGATTTAGGATTTACACCAAGATTTGTTATGATAAAAGGAACTACTGTTATTTCAAATTGGTATATATTTGATAATACTAGAGGAGCAACTGGTGCTTATGTATATCAATATCCATTATTTCCTGATGATGCCGCTGCTCAAGATACAACTGGATTTCAATGCATTCAATTTAATTCTAACGGATTTAGTGCAATGGTATGGCGTGCATCTCCTCTTCCAAATACAACTGGATCTAGCGGTTTAAATGAAGAAAACCAAACATATTTGTATTTTGCAGTAGCATAATAATAAAATATGGAATATACACAGACTACAACGGCGGGAGACATAAAAGTAAACTATATTTATACTGAATATAAAAAAAATGAATGTGACTGACCTTAAAATCTACGCTCTTAATATCGGAGCAGTTGCTACATCTATGACTAATATAGATGTAGTGTTAAAAATCATTGCAACTTTTGTAGCTATAGGTTATACATTACACAAATGGTATATAATGTATGGAAAAAATAAGTAAGCATGTATCGTACAAAGAAGGGGTGCGCTCTAATACAGCCACCCGTTTAGACATTGACAATATGCCTTCTGATTACGAGCTTTCTAATATGGGTATTCTTGCAGATAATCTTTTTGAGCCTTTAAGAAGGTGGGTAGCAGGACCAATAAAAATAAACTCTTTTTATAGATCCCCAGGATTGAATACCGCTATTGGCGGCAGTAATTCAAGCCAGCATTGTCAAGGACGAGCAATGGATATAGACGATACCTTTGGGCACAAGACAAACGCAGAAATGTTTAATTACATTAAAGAAAACTTAAACTTTGATCAGATCATTTGGGAATTTGGAGATGATAAAAATCCAGATTGGGTACATGTTAGCTATGTGTCAGAATCAGAGAATAGAGGAAGAGCTTTACTTGTTAAGAAAGTAAAAGGAAAGAATACTTATCAAGTTGTATGAGTAAACCAAAGAAAAAATTTGGACAAACAACTGTTGGTAAACTTCTAAAAGGAGCGGTAGGATTAATTAACCCAACCCTAGGAAGCCTAATTCAAGGAGAGATGTCTGTAGAGCAGGTAGTGTCTTCCATTAAAAATTCTGACGTACCGCCAGAAGATAAGATAAAAGCGCAAGAGATGGTCTTAGAAGCCTATCAGGCGGAAGTAGAAGACAGAGCAAGCGCTAGACAAAGAGAGATGGCTGCATTGTCCTCTGGATCAGAAGACATACTATTTAAAACAGTAGGATGGGGAATAACATTGTGTTTTGTAGGTGTTATAGCTGGAGCCATAGGGCTTTGGCAGATACCGGAAGAGTCACAGCGATTATTTGACATGGCCTTTGGTGCGGTAGTCGCTGCATTTACACAAGTCATTGGATATTACTTTGGATCTTCAGTAGGAAGTAAGCAAAAAACAAACTTAATGAATGGTAAAGGTTCTAGTGATTAATCAATCGTGTAGCTGCCTTTAAATAATTTGTATCTTTATCTTTTAATTAAATCAAATTTAATGGATATAAGAAAAATATCTGTAGGACCAGATTACAAATCTGGGGCGATGCACTACTTGGTGGGTCAAGAAATATTAAACGGAAAATATTTTATACATTTAATTCAGCAAGACTTAGACGATCTAACTATAAGAATATGGATTCAACGGAAAGATGAAATACTATTGTGGAAAGAGTTTTCTTCTAACATTCCAGTATCGATAGAATATAATATTAATTTTTAATGAAATCTCCATTTTATTTTATTGTAGAACCTTTAGAAGGAAAACGATATAACAATACTAAAAATATTGAGGAAGTTGATTTTATCACAAGTTCTTCAGAAGAAGATTTTACTGTATCAAACAGACAAGGAGTTGTTGTTCAAGTTCCTTTAAATTATGAAGGCCCAATCAAAAAAGGGAATATATTATTAGTTCATCATAATGTTTTTAAATACTATAATGACATAAAGGGAAGACAAAAAAGTGGGAAAAGTTATTTTAAAGATAATTTGTTTTTTATAGACAACGATCAGTTTTATATGTATAAACAAAAAAATAAATGGCATAGTCATGGAAAATATTGTTTTGTTAAACCTTTAGAAAAACAAAGTTCTTTTATATTTAAACGAGGCAATGAAGAACCGTTAATGGGTGAAATGGCATACAGTAATTCTTACTTAATGTCAAAAGGAGTTTTACCAGGACAACAAGTCAGCTTTAAGCCTGATAGTGAGTATGAATTTGAAGTTGAAGGAGAAAAACTATATCGTATGTTTGATCATCAAATTACTTTATTATTATGAGTTCAGAATTATTAAAACTGCAGATTATCCAGGCAGGGAAAAAAGCCGTAGAGCAACTTATTAAGGTTGCAAAGGAAGAGATAATAAAGCATGATCCTGAAGATGAGTTGGCAGCCGACAGATTAAAAAATGCTGCGGCTACTAAAAAGCTAGCAATATTTGATGCTTTTGATATATTAAATAAAATTGATACCGAGCAAGAGAACATAACTATTAATCAAAGCAATGGAAGTAAAATCCAAACAAAGCAAGGCTTCGCCGAAAGACGATCAAAATAGGTTGTTTTATGTAGTTAATAACCTAGTCCCTAAAAATGTTTATACGAATAAAAATAAAAGAAAGACTTGGGTATACGGATATAGCGAAAGGTATGATATGATAGTAATATCTAAAACAGGGCAGATAGGAAAAATAATAAACATTAATGGATTAAACATTGCGCTACCCTTTCCGCCAGAATCGATAAATAAAAAATCAGAGACTAAATCTAAGCAATACTGGGAAAGAAATCCTCTTCCTAAAGAGTTAGGCAGAATACAATCTATATTTCAATGGAATGAAATGACTGCTGTTTTTAAAAACAAATGGGTTGATTATGTTGAATCAGAGTTTGACAAACGAGCTGATGGGCATTGGTTTTATAATAATGGCATTCCTATTTATATAACAGGATCTCACTACATGTATTTACAGTGGACAAGTATTGATATTGGATATCCTGATTTTAGAGAAGCCAATAGAATATTTTTTATTTATTGGGAAGCATGTAAAGCTGACAATAGATGTTTTGGATTGGTGTATTTAAAAATAAGACGTTCAGGGTTTTCATTTATGGGATCGTCAGAATGTGTTAATACAGGAACTTTAGTTAAAGATTCAAGAGTCGGTATACTTTCCAAGACTGGATCAGATGCAAAGAAAATGTTTATCGATAAGGTTGTTCCTATTGCCAATAGACTTCCTTTCTTTTTTAAACCCATACAAGACGGTATGGATAAGCCTAAAACAGAATTAGCTTTTAGAATACCCGCATCTAAGATTACTAAAAAAAACATGTATGATTTGGTAGATAATGAAATGTATGGTTTAGATACTACTATTGACTGGAAGAATACAGATGAAAACTCCTATGATGGAGAAAAACTATTGTTATTAGTGCACGATGAAAGTGGTAAATGGATAAAGCCTAACAATATATTAAACAATTGGCGTGTAACTAAAACTTGTCTAAGGTTGGGAAGTAAGATAATTGGAAAGTGTATGATGGGGTCTACGTCAAATGCGTTAAGTAAAGGAGGAGATAATTTTAAAAAGCTATACGAAGATTCAAATGTTTTAACAAGAAATGAAAATGGTCAAACTAAAAGTGGAATGTATTCTCTTTTTATTCCTATGGAATGGAATATGGAAGGATTTATAAATAAGCACGGCATGCCGGTTTTAGAAAAACCTGAGAATAAAGTATTAGGTGTTGATAATGAGTACATAAAAAATGGAGCTATAGATTATTGGCAAGCTGAAGTAGACTCACTTAAAGATGATGCAGATGCATTAAATGAATTTTACAGACAATTTCCACGTACTGAATCTCATGCTTTTAGAGATGAAAGTAAATCTTCTCTTTTTAATTTGACTAAAATTTACCAACAAATAGACTACAATGATTCTTTAATTATAGAGCAACATGCTACAAGGGGAAAATTTTATTGGCAAGATGGAGTAAAAGATACCAGGGTTATATTTTCTCCTGACAACAAGGGAAGATTTAAAGTATCCTGGATGCCTAATAAAAATATAACGAATTTAAAATATAAAAAAAATAGTTCTTATTATCCTTTGAATGAACATGTCGGAGCCTTTGGGTGTGACTCTTATGACATCTCAGGAACGGTTTCAGGAAGAGGATCGAATGGAGCTCTTCATGGATTAACAAAGTTTAATATGGAAGAAGCCCCCAGCAATGAGTTTTTTTTAGAATATGTTGCAAGGCCTCAAACAGCAGAAATATTTTTTGAGGAAGTATTGATGGCGTGCGTGTTTTTTAGTATGCCTATATTAATTGAGAATAATAAACCTAGACTACTCTATCATTTTAAAAATAGAGGGTACAGAGGATTTTGTATGAATAGACCGGATAAGCATTTTAATAAATTATCTAAAACAGAAAAAGAGTTGGGGGGAATACCTAACACTTCGGAAGACGTAAAACAATCGCACGCATCAGCTATAGAGTCTTACATAGAAAAACATATAGGAATGGATTTAACAGGAGCCTATAGAGATCCTACGGAGATAGGAAGCATGTATTTTACAAGAACTTTAGATGAGTGGGCGAGGTTTGATATAAACAACCGAACAAAGTTTGATGCCAGTATAAGCTCAGGGTTAGCAATTATGGCAAATCAAAAAAACCTATATTTACCAGAACAAAAACAAAGCAAAATAAATCTTAACTTTGCAAGATATGCTAATAACGGAAATTATAGTGAATTAATCAAATAGATGAAAGACGTAAACATAAATATTTCATCTGTAGGTTTTCCAAGTCAGTTTGTGTCAGACTCAGAAAAAGCCACCGACGAGTTCGGATTACAGATCGGACAAGCAATACAATACGAATGGTTTAGAAAAGATTCAAGTGGATGTAGATACTACAGTCAGTGGAGAGATTTTAATAGATTAAGATTATACGCAAGGGGAGAGCAATCAGTAGCCAAATACAAAAACGAATTAGCGGTTGACGGAGACTTATCTTATTTAAATTTAGACTGGACCCCAGTTCCTATATTACCCAAATTTGTAGATGTTGTTGTAAATGGAATGCAAGATAGATTGTTTAAAGTAAAAGCATACGCTCAAGATGCCTTATCTCAAGCAAAGAGAAGTAAGTATCAGAATATGATAGAGGGGCAAATGGCAGCAAAAGATATTTTAACAACGGTACAAAAAAACACAGGGTTCGATCCTTTTATTATGAATCCAGATGAATTACCATCTGGAGATGAGGAGTTGTCGTTATATATGAACCTTAATTATAAGCCTGCAATAGAGATTGCAGAAGAAGAAGCTATAGACACGATGTTTGCTGAAAATCATTATCAAGATACACGTAAAAGAATAGATTACGATCAAATGGTAATTGGCGTAGGTATGGCGAAACACGAATTCCTTCCAGGCTCAGGAGTTCAAGTGTCTTATGTTGACCCTGCTAACGTGGTATATAGCTATACCGAAGATCCTTTTTTTAAAGATTGTTTTTATTGGGGAGAAATTAAAACAGTTCCTTTAACTGAATTAATAAAAATTGATCCATCTCTCGATACTGAAGATTTACAAAAAATATCTCAATACAGTCAAAGCTGGTATGATTATTTTAATACTGCACAATATTATGAGAATGATATATTTTATAGGGACACGTGTACGTTAATGTATTTCAATTATAAGACCACAAAAAAAATGGTCTACAAGAAAAAAATAAATGAAGGTGGAGCAACTCGAATGATTGAAAAAGATGACACTTTTAATCCTCCAGAGGAGATGCTAGAAGAAGGTAACTTTGAAAAAATAGAAAAAACAATAGATGTGTGGTATGATGGAGTAATGGTTATGGGAACCAATATTATTCTTAAATGGGAGTTAGCTAAGAATATGGTTAGACCAAAGTCATCTTCACAACACGCAATGCCTAACTATGTAGCGTGTGCACCTAGAATGTATAAAGGAGTTATTGAATCTTTAGTTAGGCGAATGATACCATTTGCCGATTTAATTCAAATGACACACTTAAAGCTACAGCAGGTAATTGCAAGAGTTGTCCCTGATGGAGTATACATTGATGCAGATGGATTAAATGAAGTTGATCTAGGAACAGGAGCGGCTTATAATCCAGAAGATGCATTAAGACTATATTTCCAAACAGGTAGTGTTATTGGTAGGAGTTATACACAAGAAGGGGAATACAATCAGGGCAAAACACCTATTCAACAATTAACTAGTAACTCAGGAGCATCAAAAACACAAATGCTTATAGCGAATTACAATCATTACTTAGACATGATTCGGTCTGTAACTGGATTAAATGAAGCCAGAGATGGATCTGCACCAAATTCAGATGCATTAGTGGGAGTACAGAAACTAGCGGCACTAAGCTCTAATACAGCTACCCGCCATATATTAGACGGAAGTCTTTACATATATCGTACGTTAGCCGAAGCGTTAACATATAGGGTGGCTGATATTTTAGAGTACTCCGACTTTAAAGAAGATTTTATTAATAAAATTGGAAAGTATAACGTTAGCATCCTGGGAGAAATATCAGAACTTTATATTTATGACTTTGGTGTCTTTATAGAGCTATCTCCAGATGAGGAACAAAAAGCAATGTTAGAGCAAAACATTCAAATGGCTTTATCTAAACAAGATATTAATTTAGAAGATGCAATAGATATTAGAGAAATAAAAAATTTAAAACTGGCAAATCAATTATTAAAAGTTAAAAGGAAGGCGAAGGAAGAGCAAGACGAGCAAAGGGAGATGCAAAAGCAAGCAATGGTTTCTCAGCAACAATTAAAGTCTCAAGAGATGGCGGGTCAAATGGCAATGCAAAAAATAGAATTAGAAACGCAAAGCAAACTTCAATACAAGCAAGGAGAGATGCAAATGGAAATTGAACGCAGTAAAGCAGAAGCTCAATTAAAAAGTCAGCTAATGCAACAAGAGTTTGATTATAATATACAATTGCGTAACATGGACGGCCAAGCTTTGTCGAACAGAGAGCAATCTAGAGAAGAGGCTAAGAGTGGAAGAATAAGTCAACAAAATAGTGAACAATCTAAATTGATCAATCAGAGAAAAAACAATCTGCCTCCTCAAAATTTTGAATCAAATGAGGATAGTTTAGATGGTTTTGATTTAGCAGAGTTTAATCCTAGATAGTAGCTAAAACGTGTATATATTTTATATAACTTTGTATTAACTAAAATTTAATTTAAATCAAATGGGAATTACGGTAAGAGAATTAACCGATGTCGAAGAAAAGTCGGTACAACAAGTTGAACAGGAGCTATTAGAAAAACATGAGGCTCAACAAGAATTAAAGTTTGATGAGACTAAAAAAGATTCATCAGATGTAGAAGAGAAAACAGCTGAAGTAAAAGAAGAAGAAAATGTTCCAGCTGAAAAAGATTCTGAGGACTTATCAGAACAAGATGTTCTTTCATTTATTGGAAAAAGATACGGTAAGGAGATTAATTCTATAGACGAATTAATTGCAGCAAGAGAAGAGGCACCAGAAATGCCCTCTGATGTTGCAGCTTACTTCAAGTATAAAAAAGAAACAGGACGAAGCATTGAGGATTTTGTAAAACTACAAAAAGATTACTCAGAAGCAAACCCTGATTCTTTGGTAAGAGAGTATTTGACAGTTACAGAAGAAGGTTTAGATCCTGAAGACATTGATTCCTTAATGGAGGATTATGTCTATGATGAGGAATTAGACGATGACTCAGTAATTAAGAAAACTAAATTAGCAAAGAAAAAAATTATTGCTAAAGCAAAACGATTTTTTAAGGAGCAGCAAGAACAATATAAATTACCCCTAGAGTCTAGTGATAATTCGTTCAGCGATTCTAAAGAGTACGATGCTTATAAGCAATATGTGAATACAGCTAAAGATCGGCAGGAAGAAGCAAAACGCCAAAGCGAATGGTTTGTCAAAAAAAGTGATGAAGTATTCAATAATGAATTTAAAGGTTTTAAGTTCAATTTAGATAGTAGCGATATATACTTTAATCCTGGGAACGCGTCTGAATTAAAGAAAGCTCAAGAAACACCAATGAATTTCGTAAATAAATTTATAGATGACAAAGGGCTTTTAACAGATCCAGATGGATATCATAGATCATTAGCTATAGCCATGAATCCTGATAAGTTTGCTCAGTTTTTTTATGAGCAAGGCAAATCAAGTGCTACAGAAGATGTTATGCGTAAGACTAAAAATATTAATATGAGTGAACGCTCAACACCTGAAATAAGCACTAAAGGAGGAATGCAAGTTAAAGCAGTGTCATCGCCTTCGAGCAATGGACTAAAAATAAGAAGTGTAAAAAAAACTTAATATTAATTAAAAATTTATAATTATGGCAGGACAAGTAAAAGCCGCCCCAACGTTTGCGCTAACGCCGAGTTCCGAGAGGACTCCTACAGCACAAAACTATTTAACTAACGCAGATTTTAATTGGTTAAATCAATATTTACCAGACACTTACGAAAAAGAATTCGAGCGTTATGGTAACAGAACAATCTCTTCATTCCTACGTATGGTAGGTGCTGAGATGCCTACTAACTCTGACCTTATCAAATGGGCAGAGCAAGGTAGATTACATACTAAATACACTCAAGTAGGTTGTGCAGCATCAGTAGGAGTTAATCAACTGATATTTCAAGTTAATGACGTGCTAGATCCAACAGCAGCTAATCAAGTAATTAGAGTTGGTCAAACTCTTGTTATCGTAAAAAATGACGGGTCAGGATCAAACAAAGCGGTTGTTAGTGCAGTAACTGCAAGAGCAGCTGCTAATGGTCAAGGTCAATTCACAGCAGATTTTTATGAAGCAGCTGGATTTACTGGAGGATCAGGAGCAGGTAATGCAGATGTTACTGTATTTATCTATGGATCTGAATTTAGAAAAGGAACAGCAGGAATGCAAGGTTCTCTTGAATCAAATGATTTCATATTTGACAACAAGCCTATTATCATTAAAGATACTTACAACGTGTCTGGATCTGACATGGCTCAAATCGGATGGATTGAAATTACTACTGAAGACGGAGCAAATGGATACTTATGGTATTTAAAATCTGAGCATGAAACAAGACTAAGATTTGATGATTTCTTAGAAACAGCAATGATTGAAGCAGTACCTGCAGAGCAGGGATCTGGAGCAGATGCTATCTTGGGTGGTACAAACGCTGGAGTTGGTGAAACTGGAGCTGGATCAGACGGTATCTTCTACACTGTACAACAAAGAGGTAATATCTGGGACGGTGGAAACCCAACAGTGTTAGCAGATTTTGACAATGTGATTAGTCGTTTAGATAAGCAGGGAGCAATTGAAGAAAACGTAATATTCGTTGATCGTCAGTTTGCTTTTGATATTGACGATATGTTAGCTGCACAAAACTCTTACGGAGCAGGTGGTACTTCATATGGTCTTTTTGACAATGACAAAGAGATGGCGTTAAATTTAGGTTTCACAGGATTTAGAAGAGGTTACGACTTCTATAAGTCTGACTGGAAATACTTAAATGACCCAACTATGAGAGGTGGACTTCCATCCGGAGCAGGATCAGGACGTGTAAACGGACTACTTGTGCCAGCTGGATCAACTAGTGTTTACGATCAAATACTTGGTAAAAACGCTAAGAGACCTTTCTTACATGTTAGATATAGAGCTTCTGAAACAGAAGACAGACGTTACAAAACTTGGATTACTGGTTCTGCCGGTGGTGCAGCTACTAGTGATGTGGATAACATGCAAGTAAACTTCTTGTCAGAAAGAGCTGTTTGTACTTTAGGTGCTAACAACTTCTTTATCTTCCAAGAGTAATATGTTACTTTAATGGGGGTGTAAAAGCCCCCATTTTTATTATAAACTTTAAATTTAATTAAATGAAAAATACTACAAAATACGTAGATAAAATCTACAAGCTTACGCGCGACACCGCGCCTCTTTCTTTAATCTTAGCATCCCGACATACTCAAAGATTTCCATTACTATGGTTTGATGAGGAGACGGGAATTAATAAGTCGTTAAGATATGCAAGAAATCAAAACTCACCGTTTCAAGAAGACCAAGACAACAATGCTATATTGGAACCTATTGTTTTTGAAAACGGATTTTTAACAGTGAGAAAAGAAAACCAAGTACTACAAAAATTTTTATCTTATCATCCAGGCAAGGGCAGAGTGTATGTTGAGGTTGATAAAGCCAAGGAAGCATCAGAAGTAGTTCAAGAATTAAATGACGAGGTTGATGCTTTAATAGAAGCAAGACAACTAACAGTTGATCAAGTGGAAAATGTTTCACGAGTTATATTTCAAAATGATATAACAACAGTGTCTACAGCTGAACTAAGAAGAGATATCTTAGTTTTTGCTAAAACACAGCCAAAGGATTTTTTAATATTACTCAAAGATCCAGCATTAAAACTTAATGCAAAAATTCAATTATTTTTTGATAAAGGACTTATACAACTTAGAAATAGTAATAAAGAAGTGTGGTATAATACAGCGTCAAACAAAAAGAAAATGCTTAATGTGCCATATGGAGAAGATCCAATATACATGGTAGCTTCATTTTTTCAAAGTGATGAGGGAATAATTTCTCTTAAGCATTTGTCAGGATTAGCAAAAAATGTATAATAATATTTAGTATATTTAAATAAGAATATTTTTTCTTCGAGAGGAAAATCTGTTTTTTCATAGTAGTAGCCCTTATTCCGCAATAAGGGCTATTTTATTTATTGTATCTTTATACCTTATTAACATCTAAAATTTATAACTGATGGCAAAATTATTAACAGTAGAAACAGCTTCAAACGGAAATTTAATGATTCCCGCAGAGAAGATTATTTTTTGTGGTACTACCGGATCTCCCTTTACTACTACTGCAATTTATTACAGTGGAGTAGAGGCAACTTTTGATAGAATCAATATAACTCATGCAGCAGATACTTCCAGTGGTAACAACATGATAAATTATTTACAGAAAAAATTTGTAGAAGTAGCGCAAAGCAAGTGGTCTGAAGGAGTACTCGATATAACTCACGATGCGCCTACAGTAATCTCTAACGTAACAATATCTTAATTATGATAAAATATTTCAACCTTCCAGTAACCGGATTGAAACCGGTTTTAGTAAACGCAAGCGAGGCTTTGTTTATTAATCAAACATCAACTACAGAAACTTTTATAAATTATAACGGAACTTCTGCAAGCACAGACAGTATAAAGTTGACTCACGCTG
>Ga0308008_1000256_pt1 | contig 23516 bp, 47 predicted proteins | sample Neamet125_FD_203140 | JGI IMG/M metagenome (GOLD analysis project Ga0308008, IMG submission 203140) | Marine microbial communities from water near the shore, Antarctic Ocean - #125 | ecosystem: Environmental > Aquatic > Marine > Unclassified | place: Southern Ocean | collected 2014-07-24
GCGCCCTCTGACGTTTGCCATTCTTCTCCAAATAAGGTGAAGAATTGCTCATCAATGTCAAAAGCAAACAATGCTACCTGGAAGTCTCTGATATCGCGATTAAAGATCACTATACTTCTCCCCTGTTGTCATTTGCTCTTTTAATTCTGCACGTTCATCAGGATCCATTGCTGTTCCTGGTCCAATCTTCAAGGTTTCCCAATCAATATCGGATATAAACGATTGCATCTCACCACTTCTCATCTTATTACACTTAAACTTAATTGCGTTCTCTTCCTTACCCCAATGTTCTAAAGTATACGAGGCATCTACTGCATCTTCGATACCTTTCGAGAATCTTACTTCTCCTTTAGGGTTCGTTTGGAAAGCGGATATGACTAGTACCTCTTGGTCTTGGGCAAGTGCCTTCAATCCTTTAGATATCTCAATCTGTTCAGTCCATTCGTACTGTCCAGAGCGAGATGGAGCATTGTGTCGGCGTACTTGGTTTAGATAATCTACGATTACCATACCCAGGTCGGGATACTCTATTTTCTTTTGCCTAACTGTGCTAATAATCTTAGCAAGTGTAAGCGAAGGATCGTAGAATACATCTAACTGAGCCGTTTTCTTTAAATCACACTTTCGAGTTAGTGCATAATGGAACTTATCAAAATCTTGGGAAACATTCCAGTCCGCTAGAACTTCACTGCCTCCTTCAAATCTATCTGCCCACCATTCACCAATCTTCTTCCACTCTTTCTCATAGAGATTTCTCTTTATGAGTCTGCCTAGTGGAACACCCGTGGCCATACTACACATTCTTTGCAGAATAGGTCGCTGGTCCATCTCGATAGTAAAGTAAAGCACGGAACGTCCTCGTTGTTGGGCATTGACAGCCATATTACAACATGCGAAGGATTTTCCGTGACCTCGTTGCGCTCCCACAATGACCAAATCTTTGGGAGAGAATTGATAGCTAAGGTCATAGTCTTGGTTTAACCCTAAGCCTAAGTACTTAGCTAAGTCTTCATCAGAATCGAACAATTCGACTGATTCCATAGAATCGGAATCGTCTGCCGTATTAACTCGATCTTGAACTTGTACGACCATCTCTTGGAGATAGTCTATGTTTTCTTTAGCGTCTGCGACGCTGATTGTCTCGTCTAAATATGATTCAATCTTGGAAAGGATTTCACTTTGCGTGAAGGAATCCTTTAGATATTCTAGTAGCTCGTGCGCTGGGGTATCTGTAACCACAGCCTCTATCGCAAAAATTTTCTCTTGTAATTCCCTAGAACGTATCTCATACTTTAAATCTTCAAAAGTAGGTAAAGCATGAAACTTGTGGACGTGTTTATCCACAACCTTCCATAGCTTTTGATAGTCGCCTTCAGGTAAATAATGTTGCTGTAGTCGATTCCAAGTGTCGAAATCTCCTTGCGATAAAAGTTGTTTTAGTAATGCACTTTCTACTGTCATAGTCTCTCCCAAGAAAAATCAAGGGGAGCGAACCCCCCTTGAAATCTTGACAATTAAAAGTTATTTAAGAAGTAACTCTGTCTTTTCTAGCTGATCCGTCGTAGTCTGCGCAAACAAGTCCACGTCTTGTAAGCATGGTTTTAACACCCCTTACAGTTTTACCGATGTCTCCAGCGATTGACTCTACAGTCATGCCGTTGATATCCATGTCAGCTAAAGGATCGGCTTTGCCTGAACCCTTAGTTTCTTTTTGCTTAGGTATAGCGTTTATTTCGCCAGCTCTAAGTAAAGATAGTGCTTTTCCTCTGATTGAGTTAACACTTTTTCCAAGAGATTCTGCAATCTCTTCGATGAACGCACCATCGTTGACCATAGTCACGAAAGTTCCTTCTTCAGACTCGTTATAAGTCTTTACTGATTCAACTTTAGGGGCAGGTTTAACGTGCTCGGTAAGTTGCATAGAAAGGATTTTGCCTTGAATAGACTTTGCACTAAAGTGCGCCCCTTCAAAGTTTGCAGCGATTTCTGCGTATGTGTAAGAACCTGTATTATCAGTCACAAATGCTGATAAGGTAGCCTCTTGTGCGTCACTAAAGGATTTAGTGTTGCTAGATGATGCTAATTCTACGTCGTATCCCATCTTTCTAAGTTTAGAACTTACGCTTCTTACAGAAGTCTCTAAATTCTCAGCAGCGTTAGCTACTGTTACTTGTGATACTGGGCTTTCAGAGCCGACGAAGCTCTCTAAAGATGAAGTTCTTTCATCTGTCCATTTTGGTAATGCCATTTTTATTCTCCGATTAAATCTAAAATGTTGTTTATTATAATGACTCCGCGGTCTTGCGCAGCCTGTGTTTTTGCCGACTCAACTCCTGACTCATTTATAAGATGAGTACAGTCCTTAGTCAGACTATTTTTTACGGCAAAGCCGTGTTGTTCCAGAACTTCCGCCGCATGAGCCTTGCTGGGATATGAATTGAGCCTACCTGAAATACACACAGTTCCTGTTAATTCTCTCTTTACTACTCTCGTAGCGGAGAAAGAAAAGGGAAGGTTCTGATTATACTTATTAGGGTAAAATTCTGATTCTAGCCATTGCATTAGGTTGCTTGTAGCCTTCGGGCCGATACCCGCTTCAGTACAACTTTTCTCTGAGATTTCTTCGAGTGAAGAAATTGTCTCGCATAATTTTTGAGAAGCTGACCGACCGAAAAGTGGAATTGAGAAAGCTGGCAATAAAGTTTGCAAATCTACTGATTTTGACTTCTCAATCTCATTTGCTAGTTTTACTGCCATTTTCTCTGAGCCTAGTCTTAAGGAAATATCCTCAACGGTTAGCTCATACAATTCTGGATAGTCTCCGATTTCCAACTTACTAATGCAAGCTGGTCCGAATCCTTTTATTTTGAGTAACTTACCGAAATGTTCCAATTTCTTAGACCACTGCGCGGGACACATCTTGTTAAAGCAGTATAGTAGTTCATTAACGAACTCTACATTACCTTCACAGGAAGGACAACTAGCAGGTGGTAAAATTTGTGTCATTTCGATTTGTTTCTCTTTTCTTATTTATATTGTATATTATAGAGGAAATTTAACCTCTTGTCAAGAACTATTTTTTTATTCCTAACTTTCTTCATCAAGTTCAAAAATTTCATCATCTTCGTAGACATAAGTGTCTGGAGTATAATTTCTCCTTAACTGCCATTCGAACCATAACGTTTTTATCTTCTTAACTATCTTTTGTAAAAAATTCATTTGTTTCTATATCTCTTATAATGCGCTCTGCCATCATCGCATGGGCGGCTTCTAATGGGTGGTCTTTTGCTCCGATTGGCTTTCCATTATTGCATGCCATATCGTAAAATCCCTGTGACTCTAGAAAAGGTAGTTCTGTAACTATTTGTTTTCTATTCATGTCTAGAGACTCCCACCAGTTGTTAGTGTTCTCGTATACTTCCCAATCTAAGATTGGTAGTAAAGGTCTGTACTGACCATGAGAGAATAAGTAATGTAGCTGATGTATACCCTGGGCTTCTAGGAAATATTTGACTGAGAGCATATTCCCAATCGTTAATCTTAGATTCATATGAGCATTTCTAATTACTTTTAGGTATTCTTCTAGGTGTACCTTATCACCTGCCACTAGTTGGTTATCCACATAGGGTATGCTCTGAGGCAATGCTTTTAGACTTTTTGGGTCTAATAAGAATTTTGCCCAAGTTCCGATCGTCCAACTCCAATCAGAGGTTATCTGTGACTTCCTTAGTATTTCATGCCTGTTTATACCAGACCACATACATACTACTAATTGAGGTTTACCGTCTTTATAGGGCTGTCTTGTTGATTGTATAGTTTGCTGATACTTTCCCTTACTAACGTTGTCCGCCTCAAAATAGCGTTGGTGGAAGTTCCCCTTCTGTGCTAGGGGCTTATTGGGGTACTCATGCATAATCGCCTTTTGGTTCCTAATGCTAGTACTGTGATGTAACTTGTTTCCTAGAACTGCATTAAATACTGTTCTTTGGATAAAGTCATTACCTGCCCCTATCTTTCCTTCGTTCCATTCGTGCATCCCTAGTTCTCTAGCTACTAGATTGCTGAACCGACTAACCAATTTGTCCTTTAGTTCCATGCCATTAGTGAAACTACAGCCTGCGAATAATATACTCAAAATACTTTAACTCCATACATTTTCTGGAAGTCAAGAGCATCTTTCCATGTGTCTACAATAGGTTGTCCTTTTATATTAAGACTAGTATTTAACAACATTGGTACTCCTGTTTTTTCGTAATATTCCTCAAGAATTGGTCTGAGTATGCTTGTACTGTCGGGCTTAACAAGTTGTACCCTGGCACTACCATCTACATGGGTCACGCTAGAATAGTCATGTTTAGCTTGAGCAGTATACTGCATATACTCATTCATCTGTCCATCAAAATAATCGGTTGAGAACTCTGACAGGATTGCTGGAGCGAAGGGTCTAAAGTTTTGTCGCCTTTTAATGCGATTGACTGTAGATTTAATATCATAACGAACGTCACCAAGCAAACTCCTGTTGCCCAATGCACGCGGTCCAAATTCTGCCTTTCCATTTGCGACCCCTGCTATTTTATTTTTTACTATATGTTCTGCTATTACTCGTGGATTCGGATAAGCATCTATGTCCGTGCCACAGAATATATTGAAATCACACTTGCGTTTAGCATAACCTAATGCCGCACCTAAACTACTACCAGCATCGCCAGGGTTAGGATAAATCCAAACATTGTCGAAGTGTTGATGTAGTATCTTACTATTAGCTACGCAGTTAAGTGCGACCCCACCTGCATAGCACAAATTCTTTCCCCAGCCGGCAGCTAAGCCTACATACTTTGAAACCTCATGTTCAATATGTAACTGGGCACTTGCGGCAATATCCTCTGGGGAACTGCCTTTAAAATCTTCTAAGGCAAACCCTTTATGCCAATTTGCCCAATCGTTGAAACAATACTTCATGTCAACACTAGGCTCTCCATATGCCGCCATCCCCATAGTTATATACTCATCTTCGTTTGGCTTCAAACCAATACGCTTCGTAATAGCACTATAGAACAGGCCGAGGCTTGTTGGATATAATTTTTCATAAACTTTTTTCAATCTTTTTGAAATAGGATCTACCGTCCAAATACTGATAGTGTCCCACTCTCCAATCGCATCGATCACGAGACATACTACATCCTTATCAAAAGGTGATGTGTAATACGCTCCTGCTGCGTGGCTTTCGTGATGTTTTAAGTGATAATCACAACTATCGAAAATTGTTGTCGACACAGGAGATTGACCAAACTTGGCTCGTCTTCTGTTCTTCAATGGTACGTCCTCATGGAAAACCGATACGTCTGCGGGAACATCACGCATAATCTTTGGGTTGGTTTTGTCGTTCTTCTTTCTTGTTATTCTCTCGGCATGTTTAGCCCATATAACAGTCGCATTACAACTCGTATCGTCAGGCACAGAGACTAATGATACACTAGCATCATGGAAGCCTTCTGATATTCCTTTAATTAACGGCATCTGTTGCCCTTTCTCCAATAAGTTAAATTGTACTTAGTTCCTTTCGTAACTATAGCGCCTCGATGTAGCTGTGCTGAAGGGAATATGATTGCGGTACCCGCTCTGGGTTGCCACTTACCTATACCTTCGAGTTCAAACTCACCACCGTCGAAGTCGTCATTCAAAAAGATACTTACACTAATTCTATTAGCAAGTGTCCTTTTGAATAAATCTTCTACCGATTCATCCTCGTCTCTGTGCCAGCTGAGCTCATAGCCCTTGTGGTACTCATTCATAAATACGTTACTCTTTTCGTCTAATTCAAAATTGTAGGTAGCTTTGTTAAATTCAAGAATAGCATCATCCAGTTTCTGCCAGGAAGCTGATAGAGGTTCTGCCCGATACATCAAATTGTAACTGTCGGTGAAGGTTGCAATGTTTCGTTTTTGCACTCCTGTTTTCCAACCATTGTATGTACCCGCTGGGACTTGAGTTAAGTTCCACTCCTGCGCTGCCTCTATAGTTCTCTCGCACCATTCTTTACCCCAGAAATCTTCTAGTATAGCAAAGTGTGTAAATCCTACTTTATTTATTCGCATCAACGGGGAACTTTGGTAAGTCATCGAATCTATAAAACATTTTGTTTACGTAGTGCCAGTACCAACCTGTGAATCTATGTTTATCTGCTGCTTTTTGAGATATTGCGTATCTATGTCCGTTCTTTGTTATTGTTTTCATTTGTTCCATTTTTTAGGAAAGTCCTCTAGTATCTTGCTCGTAATCTGGAAACATTCTGTATGTCCGCCAAACTTGTGAGCTGGTTTAAGTTTATCACTTAAAAACTTTGCATGTAGGTGTTGTTCCATACAGAATACTTCGTATAATGTAGACGCCCAAGTGCGCTGAATTCTTAAGTCATAACCTTGAAATCCTCGACTTCGTTTTAAGACGTGTCGCCAGTCTTTGCCAGATGCTATTCCAACTTTAATTACTTCTCTCTCCCATGTTGTCTTATTTACTAGGATAACTCCATATAAAACACCATCTCTTTCTTTTTCTAGTGGGTAGTTTGCAAAGTAGGTTTCACTATACTTACCTACGGCTGCCATGCAAAGTCTCCAAATACTATCTTGAGAATACCTGTAATCAGTATAGTACAAGCGGCTGAGTTTAATATTATCAAGGCTCTGTCCTTCCACATAATACCAACTCCCAACCAACCTGCAGAGCCAATTGCTGAGAGGCATAGGTCAAAAAATGGTAATACTTGTGCGCCTCGCAAACACATTGCGACAATCACAATACCACTACTAATCCACTTAAGCCACCAACTCCAGTCGTATCCAAACTCTCCGTCGTTGTATAATCTCTTCCATCTAAGGAACTGCTTTTCAGTGGGTAGATTGTTGTTGCTCAAGTCCTCTCCACTCATCTAATAAATCCTCAAAGTAATCCGCATCTTCCATTTCTTCAATCATATCCCTAAAGAACTCAATGTCTGGAATCTTATGACCGAAAGGTATTTTTGTAACATACACTCTGTATGCCTGTTCTAATTGTGTTTCTAAGTATAAAATCAATCTACTCTCCTCACTATTTTGGGAATTATCTCCCCACTTCTAATAACTTCTACACTACAACCAATCTCTAGCATCATCTCGTCAATGAAACCAATGTTGTGTAAGGTAGCCCTCGAGATGTTAGCGCCGTTGATGTTGATAGGTTCTAGTATGCCAATAGGAGCAATTACTCCTGACTTACCAGTATTCCACTCTACATCTAGTAGTTTTGTAACTACTCCAGCCTCTCTAGTCTTATAAGCATAAGCTCCCCTAGGGTGGTGTGAAGTAAATCCATACTTGTCGAAAGCACTATATCTGTCTACTCGGAATACAACTCCATCGTTTGGGAACTCATTCCAGTCAGACTCAGATATAACTTTAAACCAATTCTTAAGTAAGTTCATATCCTCTAACCATCGAGCCCCTAAGGGATTCTGTAGTCCATATGCAATAAAGGTTATGTCTCTCTTTTTAAACTCTGCTACATCTTTGAGATTGAGTGCACCTGCCGCATAGTTCCTAGAGTTAGGAATTTCTTTGGGGGCTACTACTTCTCCTGTAATCTGTCTAACACCTGAGAACAGTTGTTTGTCTAGTACTGGTGGTACTATATGTCTCATTTTATCACTAATGTCAAGACCAGCTTTGCCGTCACCTCTAGTTAGGGCTTGATGGAAGAAACCATCTACATAAGTTAAAGAGACAGCTGCGCCGTCAAGCTTAGTAGTAGTAACTACAGCATCTTTGCCATAATCTGGAGCTTTATCTTCGTTTGCGAAGACTTTTTGGAGTGAATACATTGGGAAGGGGTGCTTATAACGACTGTCAGTAGCTGAACCCACATCATCTGTATTTATATTGTCTACAAGGCGGTCGTATACTTCATCTGGAATCAAAGGGCGTCCATTGAAATATGCATCGCGGCACTTGCCTAAAAATGTTCTTATATCTTTATTCATATTATATATTATACTTGGATTTTGGGTTGATGTCAAGAACTATTTTTCTGGTGTCCCACGCAAGACTTGAACTTGCAACCTACGGCTTAGAAGGCCGTTGCTCTATCCAGTTGAGCTAGCAGGACTATTAAGAGAATTGTATAAATTTGTTTCATAAAATGTACATTGTAAACTTTATGAAACATATCTCATGAATTATCAAAATTGGGGTGAGCAATGGGGGTCGAACCCACAACCACTGGCTCCACAAGCCAGGGCTCTACCATTGAGCTATACTCACCATGGCGGTCTGTAAGGGAATCGAACCCTTATATCAGGATAGACAATCCCGCATAATAACCATTATATTAACAAACCATTAAATTTGGTACCCCGCAGGAGACTTGAACTCCTATTACTAGGATGAAAACCTAGTGTCCTAACCTTTAGACGAACGGGGCATTTCAGTTGGCGGAAGATGAAGGATTCGAACCTTCGATGGGGGTGAACCCCATACTCCCTTAGCAGGGGAGCGCTTTAGACCACTCAGCCAATCTTCCTATCTTGTTATTCTAGACTCGTAACTGGCTTCGTCTTCGTCCCACCAGTAGGGTTTGTCTCTGTACTTCCACTCGGCAAAGGTTGCTTTGTCTTTGTGGTAGAATCTTCTATAGGCTTCGACAACATTATCTCCTTTGAGTTCATCGGGCATAGCGGTGGCAAAAGGTGTGAGCCCGGTGCGTGGTAGCTCGATGTCTGGTAATTTAAGTATGACCTCGGACAAGCTTTTATGTGTCTTGCCGTAACGGTAGGTATATTCTTCTCCGAGGGCAAGGCTGTATACGTAAAGCCATTCATAATTATCAAGACTGGTACGAGCCCAGATGCTACAAGGGTGATTATACATAGTAGGCAGGTAGGGGAAATCCCTTGGCTCATTTTGCTTCTGAGTAGAGACTTTAGCCCACTCGTCTGATGTAAGTTTTTGGGGTGCGTATCCCACATATTTTGTAATCCAATGTGTTGTACATAGCATCTGTGCAGCTTCTAGCGGCATCTTAACTATGTGCTTGTCTACATGTGCTTCTGCACACGCGTCTATGTTTTCGTCTAGTATAAAAATATTCATTACGACTATTATACTAAGTTTTTGAGGCTATGTCAAGTACTTTTTAAGATATGCTGCAAATTCTTTATGACCTGTCTCGTTTCTGTGGTAGAAACCATTATAATCGCCAAAGTCATGCAGTCCTTTAGGAATTGCTTTGCTCTCTACTTCTTCATACGTTTCTAGACACATGCTATTATATAGTGCAGCTTTGGGGATAGTAATATTATGAATGTCTTTTATACTTCTATCGAACATATCGAAGTGATTTATAAAGGTGTACTCTATTCTTTTTTTGTCTAGGAAGTCCATGATACCCCTTACACCTAATGCCCAGGTACAGGCGTACTGTATGTCTGTCATCTGACTGGAGTTGCCATCTAAGTCTTCGTATCTGTAGTCAAAGTTACCCATCTCGTCTAATCTATATGTCCGTGTGGGTCTGCATACCGCTATAAATACTCTATCGTAGTTAGTAAGCAGTCCTTTGTGGTAGTCCTGTATTAAACGTAAGTACAAGTAATCGTAGCTTACAGCAGGGAATGCGTTTAATCTTGACTTAGGGAATAGTAGGAAGGGATAGCTTTCTGGCAATCTGCGGTTAACAAAGTGTATTACAGACTGATTAGTAGCTCTAGCCATTTTCTTGTTCCACATGACTATAGCTCCATGCAAGCCAAATTGGTGAATTAAATCTTGTTTTTCGCGGTATGTGTTACGCCCGAGAATTCGGTCGTGGTCGGCTTCGTACCCTTGCATATGGCTGTCGCCATAGAAGTGTACTGGTCTACGAGTAGAGGTCATCGAGTGTTACTTTAAAGTAAGTCTCTAGTATTCCCTTTACTTCGGAGAGTGATAATATTTCAACTAACCCTTCAAACAATGCTCTACTATTCTCAAAGTCAAGCACCATGCTAACTCCTTCCCTAGTAGGCTTCCACGTTTCGTCAAAGTCTAGGTAGTATTTTCTGATTGATAAGTACTCCACTTCTCTGAATGTGTTTATGCTGAGGTATACCTTCTCGTGTTTAGCCTCGTTATAATGTATCAGCTTCTCATAGAGAGCTGGTGCTTCATGTAGTTCTATCATTTTTGAGTATCGCTGATAAGGGAACTATAGAGGTCACATTTCCTGGGGTTAATAATCTGTATGAATCGGTATCCCAACAAAACAGTAAGACCTGTCCTGTGGTTGGTTTTGCTCGATTCCTCTTAGATTGTATATATTTGTTGTCAAAGTCAAGGGTACAGACGTTATACTTTAGTCTACGACTGTTCTGGCTCCTGTATGTTATTATCGCATCGCCGCACTTGTCGACTTGCTGGATAAATTCATCTATCTTCATGAGTTCCTTTTGGGTTATAATTGTATTCTACCAAGAGTCCCATTCCTAAAACTGTGAGGTTGTTTCTACAGATACAAAAATACGCTAGGTAACTAATGCTACCTAGCGGTATCTCTATCTAAAGTTAACCTGCTGTATTTACTTTGTTAATTAACTCAGCGAAGTAGTTTGCAGCCTTACCTGTCAACTTACTTATGATAGCAGCGTCAGCTTCCATACCAGCATCTGATATAGCATCTGAACACGCTTGCTGAGCGTCGGCAACAGAAACTCTGCCACCACCTGTACTTCCACCACTTTTCGTAGCTTTAGCCGCAGGAGTTTTCTTAACATAAACACCAGCTTTTGTTAGTATCATTCTGACACCATTTGGGCTCTCACCTAATTCGGTCGCTATTCCACTAACTATTTCCATACTGTTTTCTGGTGTAGGTTCTTCTGCAGTATACATCTCTACTGCCTGAGCTTTTGCTTCATCTGTCCAAGCCATTTTTCGTCTCCGTTTATTTTGTTTGCCAAACTTCTTCTCGTATTCTTCCAAAGTCTGTGTATTTTTGTAGCCAGGGCACCAGCCCGTAGCATCTAACATCTGATTGTAAAATCTATCGCTCATACACTTCTTTTTCCAATTTATAAGTATATTATAGAGGAAATGTAGTGCGATGTCAAGAACTATTTTTTAAAACCTATACCCGTAGGTGTCAAGGTCTTGCTGAACTATAGGGCTAATAATATTCAGCAGGTTAGTGCCATACCATCTCTTATAGTCGGTGGAATACTTTTTGTAGAGCAATTCCATACTCTTTTTGTCAGGGGTTATACCTAACGCTTTGAAGTCTGCTTCCCACGTCTCTAAGCATACAACAGCATGACAGTCTTTATAGACGTCACTTTGCAACTGTATATTAGTACGTCTTACCCAATCTTCTAAGCCAATCCAGTCCCAGCTTTCTCGGTAGAGCGTTATAACCCTTTCGTAAGGATTTCTAACGACTCCAATAGTACAGTCATCTACTTCTATGCAAATACTTTGTTTCAAGTCTTAACTCCCGAGCTAAAGCCTTTGCATCGTCTACCAAGTAAGGTAGCCTCGAAGGATCTCTAGTATCTATTTTAATTAACTTATCTAGCAATGCTATTAGCTTAAGGTTGCATTCGGTAATTTTGTGGTCAGGTCCGTAGTCGTTCATTAGCTTTTAAATTGTCCAAGGGCATCAAGTTTTTCTTGTGCCGCTGCCAGCTTTTCTAGCTGTACATCAATAGATTCCAATATTTCTGGGTGTTCCCCAATCCCTATGGGATTTCGCATATAAATTTCAATATTCGCGGCACATTCTGCAATGACGCCTTGATATTTCATCTTTAATGCTGCTAGTATAATAGCTCTCATTCTTGCTCCTGTAATAATTGTTGCACGTAAATTCGTACAAAGTTATCCCTATATCGGTCGGACAAGACTGGGAATATCATTATGGGAGCAGTAATAAAACTACCTGCTCCAAATATTAACCAAGCTGCTGGCCACCACCTTATAGTGTTATTGTGAGGCTCCATTCTTTGTAGTACCGCCATGCTGGGATACCAAATTCTGTATTGCGCTAGTATCCATGTGGTGACCCACATTGCCATAAAAACGTTGCTAGATGTTAACTCCATATTGCTCCAAGTGCTTTAAACTCCCGATATCGTAGGCGACGGAAAAGGAGTTATGCCCCATTTTCGTTCCATCTAGCCAAGGGAATAAAGTCTTTGAAGTATCACAAGGAGTTAGAACATATAATTGATATCCTTTAGCTCCATACTTTTCTTCATAGTTGCAAGCGTTGAGTCCAGGTTTAGTAGCTTGATACGCTAGAGTATGCTCTCGTTGAACGATAGCAATTCCATTGTCTCTTGCACTCCACACCTTTTCTCCTTCCTCAAAGGAATCACTTACGCACTCTTCGGGCAACATGATATCTGCTGTTCTACTAAAGCCTGCTGGTAACTTTGATGGTATACCAACTCTTTCTACGATAGCTTTTACAAATGCATTAGACCTGTATAATCTAGTAGATATCTCAGATATGTTTTCACCACCTAAGTACATCTCGATTACAGACTTAATCTCATCTCTTGTTGCGCCTTTGCCTCTATTCTGGCTTCTACGTTTCTCTCTAAATTCCCAAACATCAGTATGCTCATCTATGATTTTCTGAAGTCGGGTCGTGTTATACCTTATATTCAGAATCTCGCAAGCTTCCTTCTTTGTTATAGGAGTTTCGTCACTTAGTAACTCAATTACTTTCCTAATGTTCTCATCTGTTAAATTCTCATGAGATTTCTTTTTAACTGTTGCCATTATATTTCTCTATTATGACTATAAGGGGTAGAGTCGACTGGTGAGCCGTATTCTTCTCCATCTAGTACTCGTGTGTGTTTCTTGCCGTAAAGCATGATGGCATAATGAATAACTTTAAGTAAGTCAGCAGGGTTATGCCCTTCCTTCTTACCATATCTCTGGGCATATTTCATTATATTCCCAATACAAAAACCTTCACCGTGATCACTATCGAATATGAACTCAGTTGCCTGAATCTTTCCACTAGCGTAGTGCTGGTCATAAGTTGTATCTATGTACTGCCCTAAGGCTGTCAATACTACATCTTCGTTAAATTTGTACTCTATCTTATCTGCTTTCGCCATACCAAAATCCTATTTGTGTTAATCGAGCAGTCTCAAAGGTGTCTCCGAAACCTGCATCTTCGGGAGCGTGTAGCATACTTGCTTCATACATAATACAACGATTGTAACGATTACTGACTACTGTATGGGGTTTCCATGCAGGATCAAGCGCTAGTGGAGTATCCCAATAATTACCTTGAATTGCAGGATAATATTTACTTGGTACTCTATTCTTCTTTTGTATATCGTATACTGAACCATCGTGTTCAAATAATATAGTTCCACTCCGAGGAACAGGGTTTGGATTTAAGTAAATAACTAGGGCGTACATAGTACCGCCTTCATCTGGTAATTGGGAAGCATCTGAATGTACCCAACTAAACCTATTATTTTTCTCAGCAAAGCCTAAGTTAAAGGCCTGGTGGCTTCTATGGAATTTATTAACTCGTTCCCCAACTATTGATTGTAGTTTGTTTCTAAGGAATACGTGGTTACTATGCCACTCAACTTCTTTCTGACTTTCCCTTCCTCGTAAGTTACGCCAGCCAGGAAAGTTACGTTTTTTCGTCTGTCTGTCTATTCCTTCCTGAAAGTTTAACTTCAAGGCTTTTGCCCTGATTTCGTCTGGGTTAGGGTAAAAGTCGTCTATCACCCATATCATTCTATCCGCCTTTTGCTAACTCATCAATTACGTCAAGTCCACCTTCTATCTTAGCTAGGTATTCTTTCTGTCTCTGAAGTTGTCCTTCAAGCACAGTTATCTGTTGTTCAATTTCTACCTGTTGCTGTATAAGGTTATTCTTCAATACTTGTGAGTGTGTTAATGTATCCATATTTTCTCCAAGCACACCAATTAAATCTTCTAAACCTTGTACCATCAGTCATCTCCATTGAGTCTGTAGGCGTTTAAAAGCTGTGTGCTACCGTTTTTCTTAATCATTCGTAAATTTCTGCGAAGATGAGACTTATCCTTAGCCTTGTTTAACCATGCTAATTTCTTATCGTCGTCCCAATCTGCTGGCATAGTTACTCTCATACCATCAATTTCGTACGCACGAACGCCTTCTTCTTCTACAATGTTCTCTCTAATGGTCTCTTTTGCCATTATGCTTCTCCTAAAAGAAAGAAACTGACACTCAATCCTCTAGGAACCCGCGATGGGAGCCTTGGCGAGGCAGGTACATATGGGTAAGTCATTAGCCTTATACTGTTTTTAGTGTGTTACTAACTTATTTAGCGTTTACACGCAAAGTATATATTAAAGCTGTGTATTCCTACTCTTCTGTTCACTTGTCCTGAGTGTCAGTCTCTTAAACTGCTTAAGCTATAATTTTATTTATAACTTTATTTTTTTATTATGTATATTATACACAATATTTAAAGTTCTGTCAAGAACTATTTTTGGTTTCGTATAGGTACTACTTGCTGTTTATCTTATCTTTCGCTGTTCCAGCGTATAATCCAAACCAAGCTGCACCAGCTCCTACCACAATCGAGATAAGTCCTGATTGCTCCAATGTAGGTACTGCCAATTCCATGAACCAAAAAGTACAATAGTATAACAAATACATATAAACTGATAGGAATAGTCGGGGGAATATTCTCCATGAGTCTATCATTTGTGAAAACCATATTGCTTTCTGCCAAGGATTATCTGGCTCTTTATCATTCTCAAGTTGTCTGATATTTTCTTTTAATTCTCCAATCTCAGATACCATCGCCATGAATTTGTTAAGGTCAATCTCGACTTCGTTCCTAGACATATCGCCTGAGAACTGTTCACTAGGTTGTGCCATTTATATCTCCAATCCAGTCCAACCATTCTTCCCTCCATGTACCCTTCTTATGTGTGGAAGGAGGGTTGAAATGAAAAGAGATTGATATTCGTGGTCCTAGGGTTTCTACCCTGTGGTACAGTTTAGGTGGTAGGAACAGTAAGTCCCCTTCACTTAAATCTATACATTTATTAACTGTTGCTTGCTCGGGCTTACATTCGTACTCATATTCATTATATATGTACCAACGAACTGTCCCCCTTACATGAAACAGGAAGTTTTCGGTAGTATCAGCATGTATTGGAAAACATCTTGCGTCCTTTTTACTAGACATATAAATGTTTGCCTGCCCTCTACCATAGTATTCTTCAAAGTCACGGCACTGGTTCCACATACTTTTGTTCAAAAACTCACTTAGTGAGAGAACAAATGACGAACCTTCCCACCATTTCTTGAAGACATCTTTCTTTTGTAACTTAAATCTTTCTTTCTTATGACAGTACTTCCTACCAGTCTTATAATCAATTATTTGTAACTGAGGCATTCTGTCATGACCGCTTAGTCCATAAGAGTTTAGATAATTATCTGCTTCTTTCCAACTAAAGTAATCTTTAAAGATTGGCTCTTCACTTTTTACAACGAACCATTGATCGGTTCTAATTTTTTTAAATTCCTCTAAAGGCATCTGTACTAACTTTTCTAGCTTCATTCAAATATTCCTATTGCGAACTGTATTGTAGCAAAAGCTAATAGCATAGCTCCGAATACACAGGCTTGAATTATTGTTGCCCAGAAGATTTGTTTCATAGGGTGTACTTCTACTATCTTCTCCATCCATTCCTCTGAGGGTGATAGATTTACAACTTGTAGTATCTTCTTTTCTATCATGTCTCTAGCAAACTATCTTTGTCCAGAAACCATACTACTAAAGAATCTCTGTACCCTTCAAATACTGGTAACACTTGGTGTTCTACATTTGGTTGAAATAGTAGCACCTGTCTCTTTGCTAGTTTAACTACTGTCTTTTGACCTACCATTTCGACTTCGCCAGGTATAACTCTATTTGGTAATTTAAACTCCATATCCCCACCTTCGTACTCGCTAGGGTCGTTTAACAAGCAGGACATACTTAGCTTTCTGTATCCTCTACCTGAACCATCAGTATGCCACTTATAAAAGTGTCCTCTGCCGTATCTAGCAATTTGTAAAATTTCTGGAGTATAGTTTGGATAACCATTGTCGTTTATGAACTCTTCCATTAGCATTATGCCTTTGGGCTGTGCTGCCCCTTCCTTTTTTGCTCTCTGAATATATCGGCACTCAGTCTTTCTAAACTCAGGGTCTAGCCCTCTTGCTGTGTACCCCTCCATCGCTAGGTGAGTATCAAATGTACCCCTACATATATCGAATAGCTCCTGAGGTAATGGAGCGTCTAACTTTTCAAACATCATAGTAAATCTACTAAATCTTGTACCTTATACTGGAAATCCCATAGTTTATTAACTATATCCTCGCGTCTGTAGGTTGCTTTTGCGTGGCAGGAATACTTTGGATGCCATGGCTGAGAGGATAAAGAAGTAAAATGGACGTGCCATATTTGGTCTAAATCATACGATTCCTGGTCACCTCTATCTTTGGCAGGTCCGTCAGTAACATACCCATCAAAGCTGTTCCATCTACTATCAATTCGCTTGATAATAGTGTCTTCGGCTTTAACCCTATCTGGTGAGTGTACTGCCTTAGCAAATACATTCTTATAACCCCATTCAGTTGCTGCAATTACATCACAAGGTTCAATATACTTTCGTGCTTGTTGATTGTCAAATACAATAACAGAGTCACTAAACCAACCTCTTTCTAGGTCAGTTCCTTTGTGTATCTTAGGATTCATATTGAGTGTGTCCCAGACCATTCCAAAAGCACAACCATCAAGGTTAGTGTCCCATAACATGCCTATGTCTCTGAGATTCATTTGGTCTACGTCCATGTAGATTGCTCGTCCTGTAAAGTTGCACATCTCTGGGATTGCATACCGAAAACAAGTAAAGGGTGTTCCCCAACCATTCGTATTCCAGTCTTTAAACATACTGGGTCTCAAGAAGGTTATGTCTAATTTTCGGTCGGTATTCTGATGCAGGGAGTACACCAAAATTCTTTCTATCCATTTGTCTTCATACTCTGAAGTACCAACGAATATTCTTACTATATCTTCATCTATTGTTGTACCTTTCATACTTTCTCTCCGATTACTTTTTCGTATTGACTTAATAGATCTTCTGAAAGCTTCTTACTAGCATCTACTTTGTAGTAAAAGAATAGTGTTCCTTCTTTGGGGTAGTAGTTCATGATTCTACCTCCTGGAAATAGTGGCTTCTCTTGCTCTGCTACTGTGAATCCAAAGCTATCTGAGTCTTTCCAATTCATCAATTCAGGACTATGTAACCACATAGCTCGTTGCGCTGATTTCCTATTCTGTTCTAGCTCTTTTCCACTTCGAATTGCCGCGTAAGCTCCATGAGATTCTAGCGTAATTATGCCTGAGTCTGTTGGTAAGGGTTGTACTACTGAGTATTTATTACACTTGACTAGTGTTAAGGTCGAAATCACAGCGTCTTCTAGACCTGTGTGTTTTCGTAATTCTTTGAACATTCGCTCCTGATACCTTTTACTAAAGAAAGGGAAAGAGGAGCGATATGCTATGTTTGGTGTTAGACTGTAGAAAGTATATGAATCTGCGTGGATAAATCTCCAGTCTGTTTCTGGATTCATATATTTAAGGGCTTCGTCTGCTAAGTCATTAAAAAGTTGGTAGTTCATTCATTTAGTACGTGGTAATAAGTTTAAGGGCAGCATCAACATCATGTTGGTACTTCTCAGGGATACTCAAATCTATGACAACTCGGGGGCGGCTTCCTGTATTGCAATCTGCAAACCAAGTATCGCCCTCTTTTCCATGATGACCGCTTATACATGTCCAGTTTCCTGCACCTGTAGAATGACTCTGGTCTTTTACAGTTGTTTGTCTTTTTCCTTCAACTTCTATCGAATAACCACTACCACCATTATAAATAAATCTAATGTAGCATCTTGGTTTATTTTTAGAGTTGCTCCACCCTGTGAATCCCCATCTGGGTGGCATTACAGTTAAGGTATCGTAATACCACTGCTTATTTTGCTGATAATTGTCTGCGTCCATGCCGTTCTGAAAGTATTTTAGGAAGAAGAATTTTTCAGTCCTAAGTCTTTTCTTAAACGACCCGCCTCTCAGACCCACAATATTACCAGTATAATCTTGGTAATTGTGTGACTTAGGATAGCCGACAAAACTTGCGTCTGCCATGTGTACTTTAAGTGTTTTAAAGGTTAAGTCAGCTTTAGGCTGGGCTTCCCATGTGTGTGGCATTTGTATTAAGATTGTTGCAAAAGAGTCTAACTTCTGCAATATCTTAATGTTTTTAATTGGTATTTGTTTCATTTTTCAAAGCTTCTGGGTCTGTTACCTTTTCATAGTAAACTACGACCTCTTTGAGTTCAGTTATATATCGCTTAAGTTCTTGCATATTATAACTCATCAACTCGTAATCAGGGATAGACATAGCCACGAATACTATCTGGCCATGCTCCTTAGTCAACCTGTCGTGAAACTCTAATATATTCTTATCTGAAACAACGTACCACATAGGCTCTTTCAAGTCTATTGCTCTAGGCATTATGGGTTGTGTTATAACCCTATCCATAGGTTTTGCTGTTACTTCAATTTGTTTTGGACTTAGTAGACTGCAACTCGACACCATCATCGAGAGAGTCAATAGTCCTACTAATTGCTTCGATTGATTCAAATACATTTTTAGTTCCCTTGTTGATTCTAGGCTCTAGCATACCCGGCTTTGCCGCTGCTAGTTTGGTTAAATTATGACGTTTAAATATATCTAAATATCTATTCATCTCCATCTGTGTTGCTTGGGACTTAGCCTGAAGTTCCCCGAGCGACTTTGTTTGTAATGCAAAATCATTCTGCATTGTCTCTATCGCAAGTTCTTGCGTTTGTACAGCACCTTCCAGCGCTGAATTGTTAGCTGTTAAGACCTGGTTGGCGGTATATAAATACCAACTTCCTAGACTTAATACTACTATTACTCCTATCAATAATTGATTCATAATTGTTCTATCCTGTAGTTCAACCCATCAGCGCCTCTTATTTCTATAAGGTCGCCATCATCATTGTAAAATTTGAGGAAATTGGGTTGTCTTTTCACAAACTTTTTAACTATATAAGTTCTATCGTCTGCATCGCCAAATGTTTGGTTATAACTAACTACTAGAGTATATCTCGGAAACATTGCATACTTAAGCCAATAATACAACCATTTTACTACTTTCCAAATAGGAAGGTAAACTTTTGACAGATAGTTGTTAATTTGCTTGAAGAAGGCTTTCATAAGGCAAATAAATCAGCCTCAGCCTGTCTTCGTCTGGTCAGTCCTTCTAGGACTTTTCCGCCTGCTTTGTTCCATCTTAGCATTTGTGCTGGCACGCCTGCATAATCACCTGAGTTTAGTACTTTCAAAAGTGTACTTGCGTTCAAGTTCCCGCTACCTAAATTGTATACCCATGATACCATTGCATCAAATTGGTTTTGTGTTAGGTCTACTTTGACTGCATTGTTGATATAGTTTTCATACTCTACCATTTCTTCAATTAACATTCTGTTAGCTGTAAGCGCAGTTATTTCATCGCCTTCTGAGACGCCTTTAATGTGACCATAGCCAATAGTCCATACACCTGCTGGACATTTATATGCCTTTAATTCAAGCCCTTCAAAGTGCTTGATTAAGTCTTGTCCTGTGTCGCTTAATTTCATAATTTATTATCCTTTTTTTCTGTGGAGGAATAGGGGAGACTAGCTCCCCCATAAGTTTTAGTCGATATCGAACTGAACCTCGTTGCTCTCGTCTTTCGTGATATTGACTGTAAGGAGTCCATCTTTTAATTTGATGGAATCTACCTTTAGGTCGGAATTGAGGACGAATGTCTTGTCAAATGACTTTGCACTCAGTCCTTGATGAATGAATGTATCACCCCCTGCTGTTGAGACTCCTATTACGCGTAGTTCGTTGTCTTTCTGAACTACTGATAATTGTTTCTTACTCCAACCAGGCACAGCGATTTCAAGTTTGAATCCACTTTTGCCCTCCACTATGTTATATCTGGGATAGTTGCTGTCCATTTGGTCGAACCAAGCTGGGTTATGCCCTAACCAGAAGTTTTTAAGTATTTCTCTGTGTAGTGTGTTTGCTACCATTGTTTTTCTCCATTGTGCCTTTCGGTCACGCTTACTGCCCTTTCGGTACAGTTGTTTTTTATTTCATAAGCTTTTTAGCTTACATGATAATTATAACAAATTTTAAGATTGATGTCAAGAACTATTTTCAATCATCATAATCTATCTTGCCCTGTTCACGCAAATAATCTAAGGTATCTGAAATACCTATTCGTTTTCCTACTGAATAAAAGATGCCGCTTAGGCATACTGCGACTACGAGCCATTGCAACTCGTTAAAACCGAATAATTCCATACTATTTTCCTATGTGTTTAATATCTGATGGAGGGATAACTTGATAAGCTCCCTTGTTATAAGCTGGAGCTACGGTGTACTTCTTACTTGCTTCTACCTTCCAAGAATTATCTACTGGGGCTGAATACTTACTCGTTTTACAACTAGGATATTCTTTCTTAGTCTCGACAACTGGTTGTGGCGTTTTGGTCGCTTGCATACTGTTATGTTTTGCTACCCTTTTCTTCCACGCATTTGTTTTCCTTTTTCTTCCGCTAGGTGAATAGCGCATAGAACCTTGTACTATCATTCTGTTTTCTCTCCTTACTTTTTTATTTATAGATATATTATACTACTATTTTATGCGCGCAGTCAAGATATTTTGGAAGTTAATTGAAAATAGTTCTTGACTTTTGTTTCAAGATTTAGTATAATAACTATATGAGAACTTGGACTAACGAAGAAATAAAGTTATTGCGCAAAGCATATAACAACAAACCTATAACTGCACTCGCAGCTGAACTCGGCCGCACCGAACAATCTATTCGCAGTAAAGTACACATCATGCGAAGAAAAGGTTTCTCATTCGATAAGGTAACAGATGCCAAGTATTAAGTCTGACAATATGCCATTTGAGAGAGCATTAAGAATGTTCCGTAGAAAATGTGATAATGCTGGAATTGTACAAGAGGTAAGAAAAAGAGAGTTTTTCGAGAAACCTACAGCCAAACGAAAACGCATGAAAGCTGCCGCGAAGAAGAGACAGGAAAAAATTACATCTCAAAACAACAGCTATACTAAGCGCAGACCAAGACATTTGATGTAAACCATAGGTCATATTACTACTTAACAGTTCAATTTCTCCTAAATTTACAGTCCTCATCAAAGATTTAATGTATTTTCTAGTACCAGAAACTTACTCCAACCCCTTAAGCGATATACCTTCGAAAAACACATCTTGCATTATTTTAAAAAGTATGGTAAAATATACTTATAATTTAGAAATGCAATCTAAACAAACCACGAACTACTCCTCCTCTCCCAATCTCAGAATATAGAATTGAGAGCGTCGAAGGAGCGACAGCGGGGGAGACGCGATATTCAAATCTGATAAATTCTGGAGTAAAGCAGGGAGTCAACTGTGTTAATTACTTTCAATCAAGAAAACCAAATAGAGCGTCATCTAAATCTAAACCCGCTAAAGAAATCCCATACTCAATACAATTACTAAAAATCCCTTAATATTTCATACAACTTCGTCCAATTGAAAATTTTTTAATTCATAATAAAAAGCCCTCAAACAGAAGGCTCTTTGTTTATATAAAATTTGGTCTAAATTATACTTAATTTCTCCCCTAGCATCAAACTCCCATCAGTTTTCTACTGAGTTTTCCTACTCCTAGCTTCTCCAGATCTTGGTCTTGAAGCATACGTATCTCTTTTGTATCAATCAAATCTCTAGTACCATCAGGAAACTTTAATCTCGCTTTCACACCCGTAGGGGTATCAACTAATCCAAGGACTTGAGCATAATTTCCTTTTAATCCAAACTCTCCTTTACATATTCTCATTTGAAATCCTCTGGTCTTAGGTTAATTATGAGTGTTTCTTCTAGGAGTTTTAACGAACTCTTGGGTGATTTCTCTAAACCCGCTAGGGCTTGATAATCTACTGCTAGAATACCTGCAACACTCTCTACTAACTCTTGTTTGGTAACTGGCTTTTCACCCGCTTTGGTTAAGTACTCGGTTTTCTGGTATACTCCTTCTCTGGATAGTTTACCTATTACCGATTTTATACTCTTATCTAATTCTTTTGCTAATTGTTCTACTGTTTCTCTAGTGGGATTAGCATTATATCTGCTTTTCATTAGCTCCACCATATCTATTGTGTAATTTATAGCCATAAGTCCTCCTCTATTTTATCGACTTCTTGTTTAACTCTGTAAGTGCTTATGCCCCATAGTTCTGCTACTACTTCTACGGCTTCATCTTCTCCGAAATCGGATACTGCTTTCCACCATTGCTCAGCCATTACTTCTTTTCTTGTTTTCATTAGTTATGCCTTCTCCAGCTATCTAATAGTTTCTGACCAGTAACTCTTTCACCAAAGAGTATCTCCTGTCCATCATGTGTTATTCTTACTATCAGTCCTGAGTTGTATTGGGTATCTACAACCCCTTTTCCATCAGCAGTATCTTGAGGTCTATTGTCATACCACATTGAAGGTAAACTATGTGCATGAAGAGATCTAACTCCTAATGCCCATACTTCAGCTTCTAGTATGTCCCTCTGTCTTTGTACTGCATCAGAATACTGACTCACTTGAAAAACCTAAAATTTGCACCCTTTTTGATTATCTTTTCGTATAATCTGTTCCAATTTCTTACTACTACCATTTCCCAGCGTTCCCAGATCCAATCTAGTTGGTCTGTATCTTTGTACCATTTCGTTATCATACTGACTGCAAGCACCCAGATAAACAATGAAAAGATATAGTTAAATGTGTAGTAAGGAAATAGAACTATGTCGTTTAATAACTCCATTATATATCTCCTACTTCGCGGGTCTCTGACCTCGCCACTTCAAAGCCATTTGGATACCTGGCTTCTAACTTTTTAATATTCTCGTCCATTACTTCGTCAGGAGTATAATCTAATGCTATACAACCCTGAATCCAATACCAAAGGATGTCGCCGAGCTCTCGTTTCATGTGGAATCGTTCAGCTTCTGTAAGAGGTTTACCTTGAAAGATACACTTCTTAATAATTTCTGTAAATTCACCACTCTCTGCTAACATTCCTATAGCAGAGGTTAGAACACGGGGAACATTTACAAGTCCCTCCGCTTCTAGTTTGGAAGTTGAGTTTATAAAACTCATAAAGTTGGTCGACTCTCTACTTGTTGTAGTATCGACAAACTTTGCATAATCATTTATTTTACTCATCGTTTTTCTACTTCCTGTATAAATTCAAGCCAAGGAATGCTTCGCCTGATGCTATCGCTAGCTTTTGATTCCCAGAGCTTGAGGCTATAATGGTTGATTTACCACTAGCACTTTTTCCAAACTCCA
>Ga0308008_1000261_pt1 | contig 23305 bp, 37 predicted proteins | sample Neamet125_FD_203140 | JGI IMG/M metagenome (GOLD analysis project Ga0308008, IMG submission 203140) | Marine microbial communities from water near the shore, Antarctic Ocean - #125 | ecosystem: Environmental > Aquatic > Marine > Unclassified | place: Southern Ocean | collected 2014-07-24
CCTCATTACTTCGAGGGTGGGACGTACTGTTCACCGAGACGCACTGACTTAACTAATCAGGAGCTTATGGAGTATTTTGTTGGCTATAACGATTGTACAGATAGAAAGGATTGGGGATGATAGTTAAAGAATTAATAGCGCAACTACAACAAGCGCATAATCCAGATGATCTTGTATGTATTTATGACCAAGAAACAGGTGAACGTATCGATATAGAAATTGTAGATGATACGATTGATGGAGAAGTACAATTAAATGTAGGGGGTATATAGATGACTTGGACTGTGATGAAACTAGATAAGTTTGACGCGGAGGATTGGCTAGGCAACCGAGGTCTCTTGGAGGATAATTTCTACAAGGATAGCGCGATGAGCAAGCTTCGTCGGAACAAGGTGCGAGGTGATTGGCTCTTTATTCAATCCGATTATGGCTATGGCAAGGCGAGCATTGAGGTTGAGGCTTATCAGTTAAGTAATAATTATGGTGAGTGCTATGATGCGTGGCCTTCCAAGGGTTTTAGTTGGTCAGCGGCTAACTTGGCGAAGAAGATTGAGGGGTTAGAGGCATGAGTTATAAAGTAAAAGATGTTGAGACAGGAAAGGTTTTTACATGGAGTTTAGCCAAGATCCTGCATGAGATTAACAGGGATCGGTCTGAAGATTGGACTGATTACGATGTTTCCGATTGGCGTGAAGGTTGGGAACATTGGGTTAAAGAAGATGGATATTTGGAGTTAGAGGCATGAGTGTGTATGAGAAATTATTAGAATTAGAAAATCAATTAAAAGATATGAAAAAGGAAATCAAACAAAAAGAAGAACTTATTGTAGGAATTGAAGGTCATGCTCTTTTCCCATTTTATCAGAGTCAACTTCTTTGCCAACCTTTGGAATACAAGCACAATCAAAATTCTATGATTTGGGCTTTAAGTACAATGATAATGATTTTAGTGGATTTTTATGATAAACATGATTATCACGAATTAGCGAAGAAGGTCTACCCCACTCTTCAGAATAAACTAATTGTAAAACATTTTAGACTTTATTTTCCCACGCCAACTTTTTCGACTGAGGTGAGAAGATTTAAAGTATTGGCGCGTGAGGAATACGGAATAATTAAGCCAATTATTACTGGAGTAAACTCAAGAGTTGTTCTTACTGAACATGGAGAGAGCTTAAAGAAACAATTAATTCAATTTTATTTAAGGAGTTAGAGGCATGAGCCAAGATGAGTTATTAAAATTTGTGCAGAAGACAGTACGCGATTGGGCTACTGAGGAAGCTGAAGAGAATAATCTATCTGAGTATGATTTTGAAGAGAGAATTGTTGAGATGATGAATGATATGGGTGAAAGAATTAAACAAAATTGGACAGGAATTTACAATGTCTGATTGGGATATACCAGAAGAAATAAAGATTGAGTTAGAGTCTGCGGCTTTGGGGGGAGATTGGCCTTTAGTGCAGTTAAAAAAGACCGAAAAAAAAGGATTTGCTTTAAGTAAAGATGTGGGTGGTTTGACTTTGGTCGCAATGTGGATAAGGACCGATAGTTTTGAATTGATGATGGAGGAAGAGTAATGGGTAAGTTTGTATTCTGGAATATGTTTTTATTATTTTTAGTGGGGAGTTTAGTTTTATGGATTGCGTAACGTGTCCCGACTGCAATTCTGCTAAAGTTAAGGTAAAGGATAGCAGGAGTATTGAGTTGTTTGGCTTTAAGACCAAGCGAAGAAGGCGACATTGCTTAGATTGCAACAATAGATATAATACTATTGAGTTGCCTGAGATTTTTGTAAGAGATGTTTTTGGAGAAGATAATGACTAGAATGACGGAGATTGTAAACAAAATGAATTTAAAAACGTATTTTGACCATAAGAATGGTTTAGGAAATTTAGCAGAAGCGATGAGAGCAAAGTTCTTGCGTGAAGAGATAGAGCTGTTGAAAGAGAGAGCCAAAGGGCAAGCTTCTGGTCACATACATACGGCTATCGTTGTGCTTGAGGATCAGTTGTATGCCTTGGAAAACACGGGATCGGACGATGACTAAGGAATACGAATGAGGGGGAGACCAGAGTTTATACCTACTGAAGTATTCAGAAAATACATGTCACCTACGGTGTTAAATAAGTATTTTAGCGTTGATAATATGATGGTGTCTAGTTATTTAGCCCGATGTAAGCGTGTTGGCAAACCCATAACGTCTAAGTTTGGTCATCTTTCTAGATATCGTCCGTTAGACGTTGTTGCCAGAGCGCGTGCGGAGTTATGTAAAATAACACGGGTAGCTGATGACTACGAGATGTATAAAGAAAAGATAGTGAAACTAAAGGTAGAGGTAGCGGAGTTAGAAGACCGTAGATCTCGTGCGATTCATATCTTGTCCCAAGACAAGATTAGTAACCGATTAACATCAATGGGTATGCTATTAGAGAAAGAGATAGTATCACATAGCAACGGACATGTTGGACAGTTTGTTGGGGTATACTTTCTAGTACACAAAAATGCTGTTATATACGTTGGACAGTCTACTAACGTATGCGCTAGGGTTTCTAATCATAAGAATGAGGGAATTAAATCGTTTGAAACCTTTGCGTTCATACCTTGTGAGAAAGAAGAATTAGACATACTGGAAAGTCTTTACATCCATGCGCTAAATCCTTCTGATCAAGGGCGTAGCTCTAGAGGAAAACTTTCTGCACCTCACAGTATGCGAAAAATAATGGAGTTGGGTAATAATATTGAAAGAGAAAAATATGATGGATGATAGATTGTTAGATGTCGTAGCTAGAATGTCCGAGCTGACTAAAGAAGTTTCCGATGCTGAGTGGGATCAAGATCCCAGGTTCGAGGCATTGGGAGCGGAGCTTAGAAAACTTAAAGCATTACATAATAAGGGAGTTAATTATGAACCTAAGTTTTAATAAAAAAATTGAACCAGAGATTCAGTTTAAAGCGGCAAAAGAAATTTTAAATTCTAAAATCCCTTTTCCTGTTCCTATGAGTAAAATTATTCCAGAATGGTATAAGAAAATGCCTATTGGCGGAGAGGATCTCAGCCAAAAGACACCCGCATATTCAAAAAATGGTGATCTAGTACTTAAACCCAACATCAAATCTTGCGTACCAATACTCGATTATCTAACTTCTGGGTACACTATACTTACCTCTCAAGATCTTGCAGTGGAAGCTAAAGTAATAGGCGATAAACCTTTGGTTTCTTTTAATTGGAAAGAAGAGCCTAACATGCTGCCTCCTTTTAAGGGGGGTATAGTCGGATGGACTTCACCAATGGGATCACACCCCCGTTGGCAAATAAAAGGTTCACCTCTTGAGAAAGAATTAATTAAAGATCAAATTTTTAAGTACAATAGCCCGTGGAGAATACACACCCCGAAAGGCTATTCCTGTTTGTTCTTGCCGATTGAATATCAAGAGTGTCCGTTTCATGCCCTGCCTGCTATCGTTGATACGGATGATATGCATGTAGTTGCATACCCTTTTAGATTTAGGGGGAAAGAAGGTTCTTACACAATACCTATTGGAACTCCTGTTGTCCAAGTGATCCCATTTAAGAGGGAGAATTGGACTTCAAAAGTAACAGAATGGACAGAAGATGAGCATTGGGCATTTAGAATAAACAACTGGGCTTATATTTATAAAATGTACAAAAAATTATTTCATAAAAGGAAAATATTCAGATGATTAATGATTATATAACTTTAGAGTTAACGGACTTAGATGGGAATGTAGTTTATTTTTGTGAGAACAAGTTCATAGTTCTTACGGCTAAAAAAGATATTGATGGTAGTCGTTGTTGTTTTATAAATAATATCTATGTGGATCATTCGCCTGAAGAAGTTTGGGAAATGATTAAATATAAGAAAGACATCCAAGACAAATCAAATTCTTCCATCGAAAAAGTCACTCAAGTTGGCAATCAGTTTGAGTGATTTGTTTATTTACTTGGAGTTGACAGACTTAAAAGGATCTCCAGTGTATATATGTGACAATCGTTTCATGGTTTTTCGTGCCAGGCGTGAGGACGATGGCAATGAATGTACATATATAAACGGCAAACAAGTAGATCATACTGTAAATGAAGTGTGGGATATGATTATTCAAAAGAAACGAAACAAATTAAATTAAAGTAGATTAATTAACCCGAACAATTCTTCGACTTAACGCCAGCAGCCAAAAAAAAACTCCCGCTCTAACGGAAGTTCTCTTTAAATGGCAGACCCAATGACAAGTCTATCAAATAGTTAGTAGCAAGTTCTAGCTTACCACTTTTTTTGAACAATTTTTTCAACATAAAAGAAATTATGCATATAAAAATTATATCATAGTATTTGTTTTAAGCAACACTTAATCCCATTTAGCATTACCTAATAAGAAAATAGCGTTCCCGACGATGCCTGTTTTAGCTAAATCTGTAGCTTTATCGTTCCAAGGTAGGTCTAAGAGTAGACCTTCTTCGTTAACGAGCAACTGAGCATCAGGATCTGAAGGGCAATAGACTATTTGAACCATTCCCCCGACAAATTCTTGTGCTTCTTTTAAAGTAGGTCTTTCTTTTTTTGTATTATATACTGCGAACATTTTCTATTCCTTTCATATACTATTAATTACCATACAGTAAGGGATAGTTCAACCACTATTCTCTCTTGCAGTACGCGCCTCGTATGTACCATTTGCCATTGCACCATCCATAGTTCCGAGCCACTTTTTAGTTCCTGCCTGAGTAAGTCTATATACGTCAATCCTACCAGTTTCTTGAAGTTGGGTAACGGCTCCTTTGATTGTAGACTCACCGATTCCTTTTAAACCTATTACGCAAGGTTCTCTTAACGTGGCAACACGAATAGATTCAAACACGCCATCATCTTTACCACCTTTGGTGACTGCGTGACCGTTTTGCTCACATAGCTCGATAAACTGGTACATATAATCTATTCTTTGACGTATGGCTGACGAGAGAGCTAAGTTACGAATATCTTGTGATCTATCCTCAAGTAAACCTGTGTCTTGATTACGAATAAAGTGACGTATATCCCGATTAGCTGGACCGTTTGATTTAACTACACCACCATCGAATACGGTGTTTCGTGTATATGTTATATCCAGATCTTTACATCTTTGTCTCCCGATCTTCTCGTCCACTTGCCATACGGAGAACGCAGACCTGACACCGTCTACAATAGCTGATGTACCCCTGATAAGGTTACGCGCCTGTTCTGGTGTTGTAATCGGCTCATTCTCTCTAATCTTAGCCATGTGGTGATTAACCATGACTGTTGCACCTGTTTCAGTAGACAACTGTGCAAGCATACCCATGAAAGCGGCCCCTGCCGCTGGATCAGAGTTTATATCTGCATGGACAAACGATGCCATTGGATCAGCAATGAACAGAGCTAAGTTATCAATTTCTAGTATCTGTTCATAGAGCCTTTCGAACTCTGCTCCCATGACGTATGAATTATCTATCTTCTGCATCATTGGGAATACACCGCCCAAGTTAGGCAACGGAAGCACTCTCATATCATGTTCGTAATCAAATCTTTTTCTCCTGGGATCTAGTCGCTCCACACGTCTGTGCAGTTCGTCCTTATCATCCTCCGCTGTCATAATGACTACATTACCATGCGTAGATACCAATCCCCCAAAGGAGCTTTGCATTGAAAACCCAGACGCTACTTTCATAGCTAAATCTAAAGTCATCATTCCTTTTCCCGAATCACCAGCCGCTGCAAAAACAACAGGTACGCCCAGAGGTATTGTATCTGCGATCAGAAACTTCTGCTCTGGTGCTTTACCTACAAACATTTGAGATATAAGTAAGCTGTTATCTTTTAAAGAAATGGTTTGTTTGGTTTTGTGCTGTGGTTCATTTAAGAACTTATTGATGTCAAAACCTTCTGTAATTGCATCAGAAACGTCCCACTTCTCAGGCTTACCCCTTGGTGGCGACAGCATTGTTACAGATATAGCCCCTGCTTTAGAAGATAAATCCTGTACTAATTTTGCAATCTTTATGCCTGCGCTATCATTGTCAGGCCATATTATTACTTTTTTACCATGTAACGGAGAGAAATCGTAACTTGGAGCTGACTTAACGGATAACATACCTGCACCACCTAAGTTACAGGTAGCTGTATAACCCATAGCTTTTAGATCATCTGCACATTTCTCACCTTCGACCCAGATAACTCGCTCTGCTTCCAGAATATCTGGAATGTTATATAGAGGACGAGTTTCGGGCATTTTAGGGTATGTGCTTTGACCTGAGAACTGTCTAAATTCTTTTTTAGCCTTGCCATCCGATCCTCGCATAATCTCACCCGAATCATCTTTTGATATGTATCTACGGACAGAGCAAATAATCTCACCATCTTCCGATACATAGAAATGCTCACCGTCAAAAGGAGTGTTAATATCTATCTGAATTTTAGTTTTAGTTGGAGCTGGCGCATCTAAATTAGGTTTTATCGGGTTTTCTGGAGGTCTAGGTCGATCTGATCCCTCTAAATAGTCACTGAAATATTCTGTAACATCTCTCAGGGTCATTCCTCGACCCTCCATCATAATCTTTGCGATACCTCCGATACCTTCACTGGTACTAAAATCCATACCCTGCATAAAGTCAGAACGGTTAGAATCTACAGAAATTTTTAGAGATTTTCCGACCTCACCGCTTAACGATCCGATCTCAAATTGAGTGCCTCTGATAACACCGTTTGGGTATGTATCCACCAGTGCTTGCAACTGTATGCTACGAGGCACTTTGTCACTGATTTCTTCTGCTAAATTACTGGATTTAGTATTGCTAAGTCTTATTACTACCATTATTCTGTACCCACCACATAAAGTTCGTTTTAATCTAGGAGGGTGATGTTTACCGACATTTCACCCTCCACTTTTTTCATTTCGGTTATTCTCCCCAACACGAGTTTTGATACTCGCAGAATTTGCATAAAAAGAAATCTCTACTTTGTGCTATGCGAGGTAGAATGTCATTTGCTTTTATACTAGTCAAGATGTCTACTGCTTTATCACTCGCTTCTTGAGCAAGTTTTTTATCAAACGGAACTAATTCATAATATATTTCACTGGTGTTTTTATTAACAACTGTGAATAAACAATCGTTTTCTGCAAGATCCATGTAAGCTTGATAGAGTGCTATCTGAGTCGCATAGACCTTATTTGTTTTAGCAACACCGTGCTTTACAAACTCTTTAAACTTCCTATCGTTCGCAGATTTGTTCTCCCACAAGGCAGGATACTTCATAGGTACTGGCCCAGAGACTAATACACCATCTATGTGACCTTTTATCTGGTCATCTGCTATAGCGAACCCAAATTGCTTTCCAGACTTATCCTCTGTTTTTAAATCAAACTCTGCATCACGCAACCATTTAGCCGCGTAATCCTCGATCTCATGTCCGAACTGAAAAATACGCAATGTCTTTGCAGTAAATTCTTTCTCTGGATCAGAAGGGTAATTCATAAATCTATATTGTATTTTTCTACTACACTCTTCGCCAATAGAAGAAGCACCTATATAGTTTCGTTTAGGTATCTTTTTATTGTTCTCAACGATCCTCTCGTCTACTGCATCTGAGATTTGATTCTCTAAATCTTTAGAACGGGATGATGGTGCTGTTTGTCGGCCAATTTCCTGTGATTCTAAAGTAGTTCTCTTCAAGTCTATCAATGGCAATTTCCTCCTCAATTGGTGTTGTTTGCTGTATTGCATAAATTAATACTTCTATTTGCTCTTGAGACATTTCGCATAATTTAGTTTCCCAACCAAATTTCTTACACACATGTCCTATTTCTTTAAATGGACTTATTTTATCAGTCATGTATCCCCCTTAATGTAATTTTTGTTTGTTGTTAGTAAGCATTTCCTTTTTAGAAAATAATCTAAATTTTTTAATATACTCAATTGGAGTGTATAATTTTATCATATGACGTAAATCTCTTTCTGTATATTTTTCTTCAAGGCAATTGTCTTTAAAAGAAATCATTTCCCAATTGTGAGGCTTGTCATTTTTCCTAGCTGAATAAAAGCAAGAGCCAAACAGAACAGGATTTTTAGATTTTAATATATAATCTTTAGTTATTTTGTCAGCACGATCAGCTACTTCCTGATTGTCGTAACTATCTCTAACAAAACAAATCATTTTAAATTCATTCGTAAATATTTCTCCTTCAGTATTTTCACTAATTAAAAAAACATTCATCTTAAACCTTGGCATCTTGCTCCTCCTTTATCATAAACTCGCCACCCAAAGCTGAATAGCCAATTTTATCCTCCCAAGTATCCTGATGCCCCATTGTTTCTAGCAACCTAGATGTCTTCAGCCAATCCATCATCAGCACAACATGACCCTCGTTAATATCCCCCTCGACAGAATTTATAATAATATTCCAACCTTGTGCAATTCGCACATGATTTAACTTTGCATCCCCATAAACATCAGCTCTATCAACATTAATCTTTTTCTTTGCCGCCTCTAATAGTTTATTTCTTATCATAACCCATTTCCTTAACCATTTTATCTATTCGATCTTTATTCCATAGGTAATTTAACCAACAAGCAGCTTTATATTTTGTCCAGGAGAAATCCATAAAGCTGATTTGAACATTATTTTTCTTTAAAAGTTCCATTTGTTTTGGTGTAGCTCTATCGTTTAACCACCTCTTACTTTTGTTAGCGGCCTTGCTACTCTCAATCTCTCTCAAGAAGTCGTCTGCGGCAGAAGTAGCCTGTACTTTGCTACCAATCGCAACGGCCTTTAAGCGTCCATTCTGAGACTTCACAAGACCTATTGAGTTATCACCTATTGTAGCCACTATTCCGAATCCGTCAAATCCAGTTGCCATCATGCAAGTGCCGTTACCAAAGATGTCTATCCATCTAAATGGTGACAGTTGCATCAGATCAAATTCAGTTAACTCAAAGTCATGTAGCTCAGACTTATCTTGCCCCTCGAACAGATGACCACAATTAGGACAGACGCGAGAGTTTTGAGGAACAGTCCAACCACAATTAGAACATTCTTTAGTTGGAGCTACACCCTCAACACCATCGTTTTCGTTTCCCGCTAAGTTTACACCCTCATCTAAAGCACCGTGAGTAATGATGCTCGTTCCAAAGTCTAAGACCAAACAGTCTTTTTTAATTGTATTAGGATAAAGCTCTGGATCAATAATCCTTAGACCTCGACCAATCATCTGAACCATTGTAGATTTGTAAGAACATGGCCTTGTCAGCACAATGCACGACACTGGTGGAGCATCAAAACCTTCAGTTAAAACTGCTACATTTACTACCACTTGAACATCGCCATGTTCTAAATCGTGCAAAATCTGTGATCTATCTTTTTTAGGTGTTTCGCTCGTTACAACTTCCGCATTTATATCTTCAGCTAAAAACTCATCAAGTAACGCATTGGCGTGATTGATAGTAGAACAGAATACAACAGTCTTTCTATCCCCTGCTCTATCAAGCCATTCCTCAACCACTCGCTGATTAATAATAGTTCTATTCATTATGGCATCGACTTGTTCCATATCGAACTCGTTTGCCAGTTTACGAACTTCACTTAGTTTATCTTTAACTCCAACATCAATTACAAACGCCCTTGGCGGAACTAAAAAACCTTCTCTAATGAGGGTGGTTAGCTCAATCTGATGTGAGCAATTATCGAATATACCTTTTAATGCTTTTCCATCGCCTCTGTTAGGCGTGGCAGTAAATCCTACAATCTCTGAATATTCATTATCATTTCTAACGGCATTGATTACTTTTTTATAAGTATCAGCGGCAACGTGATGACTTTCATCTATCACTACCATGTCAAACTTAGGTCTTTTCGCCAGATTGTTATCCCTTGATAACGTCTGAATCATTGAGAAAACTGCATCGCCATCCCAGTTTTTAACTGTACCATTGACAATACTGGTTTTCATAGATGGATTTATTTTACTAAACTTCGTCATGTTTTGTTCTACAAGCTCGTTACGATGTTGTAGAACTAGGACACGATTACCTTTTTTGTATCTCTTACCAATTAAAGCAGAAAGCATAATCGTTTTTCCTGCACCTGTAGGCGCGACAACGATTGTATTCTTTCTGTCATCTAAAGCTTTGGATGCGTCTGATACCGCTACATCTTGATATGGTCTTAGTATCATAATTAACCTCTAGTTGGAATGGAGAGAATGGTGAGGGGTTTGTGGCACTCTGCCCCTCGTCAGAGTGTGAATCGGCGTGGTAATAAACACCTTAGCCACTCACATTTAGCCTTTTATCTAGCCCAATCAGGAACAGGGCCACTTGCTGTGGACTGTGGTTGAGGAGCTTGGCTACTAATAGGAGCCGCACTACCAGAGATAAAATCTTTTGAGTTCGGAGTAAGAACCACTAACATTTTATTTTGATCTGCGTACCCATTTGTACCTTTTTCAACCTTAATTTTAGCACAGATCTCCATGCCATTCAACTGGTCAATACCTGAGATTTGCCTTTTAGATTGTGCCGCTTCTGACATATCCGCAGGATCAAGATTATTATGACTTTCGATAATAGATCTAAGAGTTCTTAGACCAATTTCTTTAGCCACTGGGATACCGCTTTGACCCATTTTAGCACCATCTACAAAAATATTGTCCCAAACTTTTCTACGATCATATGGCCCACCAAACACAGTTAATTCTAACTGAGTCCACTTTGCTCCAGTACTTGAAGACTGTTTAAACCAGTTGCCTCTACCAAACTCAGGAACTTCCATGTCTCCAGGTTTTAATGAGAGAATTGCACGAACTACAGTTCCGTGTGGAATAAGTTCAAACTCTTTTGTTGACTCATCAACAGGTGTATTATTTAAATTAAGCATCTTTAATTTTCCCTTCATTTGAATTTTGATTTCTAGGGTCAACAAATACCAAAGGTCTTTCAGACTGTGGTTTTCCGCTACCCATTTTTGCAATTAATTTACCTAAGTGAGGCTCTTCGAGAGTTTCGAGCCTGCCAGACCTATCCTTCGCAGGATAGCCCCATTCATTTAATGGATCGCACACAAACGCACGATACTGTCCATTTTCTCCAGTTAGGATTGCCATCGTAATTATCTCATCAACAATACCTGGCATTTCCCTTCCTGTTTTCGCACCCTCAATCTGAAGGTTGTACTGCTTTCTATTATAGTCATCTGTGTACTCATCTAAGATACCCACGAAGATAACGTTCTTTTCACGAATATGCTGTAGATGTGTAAGCCACGACATCATTTCACGACCGTGTAAACCGTAAGCGGATCTGGTATCTAACTTACCACTTTTGTCAGAATGACATTCGGGTTGCTGTAAACACCATTGAAAGCACAAACGCCCTGCGACTGTAATACTATCAACAAACAAAGTATCATACTTTGTCATCATAGCCTCACGATCACCATACTGAGCTGATACATATTCGAAATGCTTCTGACTATATGCAGACTCATCTGCCAAAGATGGATTTCCACCACCCAAGAAACACGCTAGATCACGACACTCAGGCCAAGTTCTTGGACGAATAACATCTATGGGCAATCCCTCGATGGCGGCATCTCCAGCCTCTAAATCCATAAACAAAGTTTTATCTGAGTCCAGTGTTCGAGCAAGTGTAGTTTTACCTACACCGCTCTGACCACATACTACAATCTTGTGACCACGCTTTTCTTTCATGCGTTCGTCAGCAGAAATAATTTGTAATTTCATTTAAGATTCCTCTCTATCAATTTTAAATTTACCCATTTCAGTAACTCTACAGGGTTCAAGAAGATCCCTGATTTCTTTGTGAGCCGCATTATAAACTCGCTCATCTACAGAAAATGTTACTTTTGCAAAGTGGTTAGCGTCATCAGGATTCATCCCCTCAAACACTTCTTTTAACATGTCATTGTCCCATTTTACTTTTTTAGGAATGTTAATTTTAAACCTACTGTTGCCTTCTGCAATAGTAGCTGTGCCAAAGTCTTTACCCTGCGATCTCAAAGTATCACGAGACTTTTGTAAGAATAAATCCTCTAGCTTCTCATCAATTTCTTTTAATTCTGCGCTTAGATCTTTTACGATATAACGTAATTCTTCGCGTCTTTCGAATAGCTCAACACCATCCATTTTATTACCTCCTTGATATTTGTTTCGTTCACGGGAACATTAATCCCATAACGTAGCATGTGTGTCAAGAGGTTTTTTTATATAATTTTTTTTATTTTAGGTATTGACATATTTAATAACATGGGATATAGTGGGATTAATAAGGATGAGGTCTTTCCTCTACAACTCTTATGCTCTTGAAAGGAGTGTGCCATGTCTAATACTACCTTCACCTTTAACGATGGGGGCCGCGAGGCCGCTGGTTATAAAGGCAAAGCAGGTGACTGCGTCTGTCGTGCTGTAGCTATTGCCGCAGAACTTCCTTACCAAGAGGTCTATGACCGATTGGCGGAGGGCAGTGCCACTCAGCGTAAATCAAAACGCATAGGCAAGCGTTCACGCTCTGCTAGAAATGGCATCAATACCACTCGCAAATGGTTTAAGGACCATATGCTTGAACTTGGGTTTGTCTGGACCCCCACCATGCAAATTGGTAGTGGATGTAAAGTTCACCTCAAAGCCGACGAGCTACCAGGTGGACGTTTAATCTGCTCAGTATCTCAGCACTACGTTGCAGTGATCGATGGTGTTATCAATGACACCTTCGATTGTAGTCGAGAAGGCAAACGATGCGTGTACGGCTATTGGGCCAAACAATAATATTGCGGGGGCTAACGCCCCCCTTTTTTTGACAAGAATATCTCAATACCTAAACAAGCTTTCATCAGCTTCTTTTTTAATTTGAACTCAGGTGTCTCAACGCCTTTAGCGTCTTCCACAATTTCTGTCCAAATTCCGTTCATATCTTGCTTTTTATACCTGAAATCCGCAATATAAGTACAAATCTTTTGTCCGTTTACTTCTAATGCAAAACGTACCTGTAATTCTAAATCTTTTACTGTTCCAGCTCTCTCTAAAGCCTTTATATATAGGTAACGCTCCGACTCCCATTTAGAGTCAAACTTTATACCGTTTATAGTTACCTTTTTATTATTGTATTTAGACCTTGACCCAAATCTTCTGGGATTATATGGTGCTTTTACTAGCATTTTTAAAAAAGGACTCCTTATTATGCCTAATCCATTAAAATATAAATCTGTAAGCCTTACTCTAAGTGCCTACGACAAACTTGTATACGTTTCTGAAATAGAAGATAGATCAATAGGAAGGCAATTGTCTAGACTTGTCGATCAAGCTTATGAAAATGTTAAACCTTTGCAAGCATTTTCAGAAACTAAAAATCGGTACGGAATTGAATCAGTAATAGAAGACTAAGGACGGTTTAATAAACTCGCGCTGCCAAGGCCGCCAAGTAATGATGCCGCTATTGTTGGATCTCCCATCGCCCTTTGGCGTATAGAAGTTTTAGCACTTAGTGGGGACGGCGGAACTACCTTGTATGGTAAACCTTCTAAAGCTCCTGGTTGAACATTTGGAACTGGAGTGTTTCTTGTTGTTGGTGTTTTTGGTGCTGGTGTTCTTGGACCAGTATTATCTTTTACACTATTATTTATTAAATTTTTAACTCTATCTGTTTCTTTCGAAATACCTTGACTAGAAGCTTGTCCTGTAAATTGTGCTATTGAAGAAGATAATAAATCTGGAAGAAAGTCCATTGGTTTTTTGTTTTGACCTATTAATGTTTTGTAGTCTCTCATAAATCTTTTATAAAATATGTCAGAAGAAAACATTCTACCTATAGCAGTAAACTTTGCTATTTTACCTAAATTTTGTAAAGGACTTGCTGCTATACTTGCCGCAACTAACTCACCGCCTTCAGCAGATTTAGAGTTTAATTTTAAAATTTTACCAAATTGTTCCATTTCTTCTGCCATCTTATCGCCAAAAACTTTTGCATTTTTATCTTTGTCGTTTATTAATTTGCTGGCAAACGCTCTAAATTGAGTTGGATCTGTTAAAAATTTTGCATCGAAATCTCCTATTAGATTATCCATATAGGAACCTCTAAGGACTTTTTTACTAGCGTCATCGCTAAAATAAGCCATGATTTGATCTATATCAGAAGCTTTAGTGGAAGGATTATTAATATATGCCGCCGCTTCTACATCATCTAAACTACCATCTTTTAATTTTTTAACTATACTATTCCGTTGAAACTCGCTCCATGATTTTTTTTTAGTTAAAACACCTTTTAATAAATCTATTCCATCATCAGCAAATATTTCTCCCTCTTTTAGAAGCCCTATTATTTTTTGATCTAAGCTTGACAAAGACAAGGAATCCATTTGTTCTGCTAATTTTTTTACTTGAGCTGCTTGAGAGCCAAATAATTCGTCGGCTGTTGTACCTAATTTTTTATATGCTGTAGAAAATTGTTTACCACTAAATTGAGTAGGATCAAGAATAGAAGTAGACTCATCAATAGTTCTTCTTAACCATTCTCCAGCCATTCTAGACCTTAAATTCTCGTACTCACTAACCACGCTTCTAGATCCAGCTTTTCTACTAACGTTCATTCTATCTGCTTGATTATCTAAAACTTTTTTTAAGCTCCTAAGACGTTCAGGGGCATTGCTTTTTAGGATGCTAGACTCCATTTTTGAAGCATCTATAGGTTTATTGTTTCTGACAGTATTAGCTATATTTTTTAGTATTGAAGAATGTTCTAAAGCATCAAATTGCCTCATACCTTCAGCGTAAAGTTTTCTTTGCTCTGCAACGGAGTCTGCGGCAGCGAGGAGTTTAGATCTGCTACCTTTTCCACCTCCTCCTCTACTAGATCTAAAAGTAACAGAATCTATACCTGATAAATTTTTTCTCGATAAAAGGGTATCTATTTCATCTATAAATTTATTAGCCATATTATAAACGCCTTGCTCTGCGCCTTGAGCCATTTTTGTATCATTCAAAGATTTTCTAGCAGAATACAATTTTGCAAAAGAAGATTTTTCTCCTACGTTACCCATTGATACCAAAATAGATTTTTCTAAATCTTGGCTTGTGTTTGGAATTATATTGTCATATTTGGCAGTTCCCCCAAGATCATCAACCATTACCTTTAAACTTCCAGATGGAATTATGTCAGCATTTCCTACAACAGATGAGTTTATTTCATCTATTTTCTTAAACCCTGCCGCTGATAAATCATCAAAGTGCTTAAAGGATTGGCTTAATGCTGTAAATAAATTAGCGTCTATTGTTAAATCTGCTACAGCAGCTCTACCAAGATCGTCTGCTACATTAGTCATATGAGCCATTACTTCTCTAGATATTTCTGCTTGCTCTTTTAAAAGTTTATTATTTCCAGATTCTGCGGCTTCTTTTAATATTCTACCTAAATCATTAACATCTGAAGCCCCTGCGTCATTTCTAAATTTTTCTATTTTAGCAGTTATGGCTTCATGGTTCTTTTTTAAACGAGGAGAAGATTTAAAAATTCTTTCTGCTAATGCTTGCTGTCTTGAGATTAGACTAGGAGATCCTAATGCACTTAAACTAGGCGTAATTCCAGCTTCTATAGACTCTCCTGCTAATTTTAAATCTGCTGGAGATAATTTTGAACCGCTTGGACTAAACAATTTCGATATACCTTTAAATACTATTTGCCCTGCACCCTCAAATAAACCTGAAAGCAAAGCTTCTTTACCAGTTTGTTTAGCTATTTCTCCTGGAGTTTGACGAGAAACACCTGCTAGATATTCCCCAAATTCTTCAATTAAATTTGCACCACCACCACCAAACGCAGCTCCTAACGCAGCACCTAGAAAAGGAATAGGAATAAGAACTTGACCCACTAAAGCGCCACCTACAGCTCCCCCTATTTCTGGGGCAATACCAGCCAGATCGCTAATGTCATTCGCGCTCATTCCTTTTTCGTCTATAATTATATTTTGATCTGTTTCTATGCCAAATTTTTTAGCTCCAGAAGGCGTTAAGGCTAATTGGCCTCCTGAGTCTCTAGTGTAATCTTCTACAGTTAAACCGTTTCTTTGCAGTACAGCTTCTCGCTCTTCTGCATCGTCAACAATAGATAAACCAGCTCTTAGACCTGCATCTTGAATACCAGTGGTTCTATCAAATCCTACATTGTTTTGATCGACAGAAGATCCTGTAAATTCTGTATCTTCTGATCCTACGTCATAATCTATTTGAAGCCCGCGTAAAGCCGTTTGAATTTTTATCATTTCACTTCTAGAGGGTTCATCTCCTTTTATAGTAAAAGTAACTGGACCTTGTGCGCTATCTAGTTCTACTGATCCCATTTTTTTTCCTAGTCTGATACGTTAAATGTTTTATTATTTTTATCTTTAGGAGCATAAAGCGAATTAATTAATGTCTGGGTTTTATCATACTCGCCTATATTGGTATAATAATCTTCCTTAGTTAATTGTCCTAATACAGTGTCCATAGAATTTAAAGATGAATTAAATAACTCTTCTAACTCATTAATAAAACCAATTGACTTGTCAATATCTCCAAACATTTCAATTTTACCCGTTAAAGCGGCGGCTGTTTTTATATCAAAAGTAGATATACCATTGCCTGTTTCTTGAGTCATAAACCTTTTAAATCTAGCCAAAAGAGCGTCTTGTAAAATTTCTGTACTAGATGTAAAGCTTATTCCTTTTAATCTTATAGCTCTGGGGTCTTTCTTAGCTTCTGCTTCAGTCACACCTTCTGTTTTTACTATTTGACCTACTCTGTACTTATAAGCTTCTTGGAATAAAGTATCTTCATTCCAACCTAAAGCTTTAGCGTACTTTTGAAGTTTTTCTTTCGCTTGTTGACCTGCTGTACCACCTGTGCTGCTTGATGCTTTAAGTCCTTGTAAAAGAACTTTTAATTCTTTTGCGGATTGAAAACCTTTGTTAGCGTCTTCATATCTATTTTTTATTTGTCCTGCTAATCCGAAGGGATTTAAAATTTTGTCTTGGCCCGTTGTTTTATTGTAACTCATTCTATATTTAATTGGTTTTGCGCCTACATTAAGTTCCACTCCATAACCAGATGCAAGATCTACTCCTTTTTCCGCTTGTTTTATCTTAAAGTCAGTTTTAGCTTTTTGGTTCTGCAAATCTATAGCTCGAAGATGTTTTAAGGATGAAGCTTTAATAGCTGAGGCGGCAGACTCTCCTGCCTGTATTCTTCCTAAAGCATATTGACCAGAGGCCAACGCTTCAGCTTTGGCAGTTTTCTTCGCTGCTTCTAATTTAGGCAATGCTTTCTCTCCAGCCTCTCCTACTGCACTAAGCATCCTACCAACATTAAAACCTTTACCAGCTTTATTTTGCATTAATGCAAAGCCCATAGCCATTAAAGCCGAACTTTTGTCTGGTTTACCACTTGGGTCTAAACCTGTAGCTTCGTAAAATTCTTTTTTATATTTTGCTAATAATTCTTCTCTTGTTGCAGGAGTTACTTCTTCACCTTTAGATTTAGCAGCATCAATTAAAGCTTCCTCTTGTAATTGCCTTGTAGTTCTTTCTGCTACACTTTCTCCTTCTCTTGCGTCCCCGTCATTGATGACTCCTGTACCGTAATCACCTTCATCATCGCCAGCCTCACCCATAGCGTTTAATATTGTCATTTCATTTTCAGCAATTTTAGCTTGATTTTCACTTAATTTAGGAAAAGCGTCTAAATTTGTTCTTTCATCTTCTAAGGCTTGTTGTTCACTTTGCTGTTTGGCTACAGCCATAGGTGTGTATGTACTCATATCTACGTCTTCATCAAAAACACTAGAAGTTTCTGGCATTGCTGAAATATCTTTAAAATTTTGTTCTCGTTCCTTTTTTAACTGTAAAAGACTTTTAGATTTAGGGGGTGTGAATGTTGATTTTTTAACTTCAGGATCTTTGGTCCCTATCCCTAAAAGACCTTCTTTTAAAAAACCTCCTGCACTATCAAAGTATTCATCTCCAGCTTGTGAAAGTGATGACCCTAAACCTGGATAATTAAAAATATCTGAAAGATAACCTAAACCCTTGCTTAACGCACCAGTACCCGCGACAGGTAGAGAGTATAGCGCTCCTCCAATTTGATCTGGAGTAACATACCTACCTAAAAAGTCTCTAAAACCTTCAGCGCCTGCTGCTCTATTTTTTGATTCAGAAAGATAAGGGGTAAGAAGACCACTATCTTCAAACTTATCGTAGTTTACTCCTCTTGATTTTACAGTAGCCATTTTCGTACCCCTATGCTTGGTTAATGCCTTGGATGGCTGTGTAAGCCCCTATTCCACTTAAAAATGGATTAGCGGCAGGCTGTGGTCTATAAGTGTTATATATCCCTGCTGATGGCGTTCCCTTTAATGCGGCGTAACCGTAGTCCATAGGTCTAGTAGCCTCCTCAAGTGGCCTAGTAGCCTCTTTACGGGCTATTGCTATTCCTTCGGCATCGTATGCTCTTTTCCCGCCGCCAAGGCCAGCCATAAGTTTTAAATCTGCTGGACCCATAGATCCATAAACTCTACCTACGTCAGCGGCAGTTCCACCAACATTACCCATGTTAGCTCCAACACCTGATAAAGAAGATCCTAATCCACCTGTCAATCTACCTGCTTCTAAGTTTCTCTTCTTTTCTTCTTCAAACGAACCTAAAGATGTTTTTAAAGCGTCACCATAACCCTTGTCTAAAAGACCCGCTATAGTTTGAGATTTTTGAGATAAAATATTTCTATCATTTTCAGCTCTTTGTATTCCTTCTCTAGAACCACCAAACGCCCCTGCTTGGACAGCTTTAGCCGAAAGGTTATTTTGTGCTATTTGTCCCTGCCTGTCTATTTGAGACATTGCTTCATCAATAACATTTTGCCTATATGGATTCATAAATTTAGATGTCGCAGTCGCAGGATCAAAGGTTCCAGTACCCGCATCTACTGAAGTTCTTGCATCATCAAAATATCCCGCACCCTTTTCCATAGTATCTAAGCCGCCACCTATGGCTTCAGTAGACTTATCGAAATATGGGGAATATCTGTTAATAAATCCTTCGCTACCCGCTAAATCAAGAGCTTTTGTTTCTAAAGGGTCAAGTCCAGGCTGTCTGTATTCAGGTACTTTGAACAGATCCTCCTCTTGCATCGTGCCGCCTTCGTATTCACCAGTTTCTTCGTTATATTTTCCGAATATCTGATCTAATAAAGCTTTTTCACGTTCTTCTATATATTCTGGGCGACGATTAATGCTTTCTACGACTTCAGCCATTATGCTTTTCCTTCAAGATTATTCATTAATTTATAACCGTTTTGTATTCCTTGATTAATATTACCTCCGCCAAGACCCTCTACAGCTTTTTTAGTAAGGACAAATTCACCCGCAGTAAGCATTGCAGGCACATCGTCTTCAGTACCCGAACCTTCACTAGGCATTATTCCACCATCTCGTCTTTGGTAAACTTGACCGCCATAATTATAGCCCCCTAAGATAGGTCTAAATTCAGTAGTTCCTCCAAAAGGTCTTCTCCCAGGCTGTTCTTCTTCTTTTCCAAACATCTTATCTAGGAATGTTGAGCCTAAGCCAAATAGCAAAGCTTCCCCACCCTTACTATTTAATAAATTACTTAAAAAGTTATCTTTTCCTTTACCTGCTACCGCATCTCCAAGAAGACTACCTATCCCCATTGTGCCTTCTGCTTTTGCTCTCTTAGCAACAGGGGCTATGCTTTCTACGGCATTTGATGCTTTATTAGCTACAGTTTTTATTTTAGATTTTTGTTGACCTCCTGATTCACCAAAAAATCCTGAATCTCCACTTAATCCACCTACTAATCCACTAGCTAAGGCTTGCCCTGCGTTTACTTTACCACCCATCAACTTTTGTAAAGCTACATTTGTAATAATATCTTGGCCCGCTTTAGAGCCGAAAATAGATTTTCCTATAGAAAGTAATTCTTTCCAAAAGTATTCTGGATTTCCAGTATCAGGATTAACGCTGTTGCTCTGTGAGCCAACTACATAACGCTCTGGGTTTCCCCCCATGTTTTCAATCGCGGTAGCAATACCAGCACCAAGATTAGGGTTGTTTTCCAGAACTGGACGTGGAACCACGATTTCTCCAGGGCTAACGTGAGCCATTTCTGTATCGCCAAATCTACCCATATTAGCTGCTTTGTTTAACAAGGAAAAACCCCTTCTCTAGATTAATTTTTAAAAAATAATCAATTTGACTACTGTTTACCCGATTTCTCTCATTCTTTCAACTAATCTTTCTGCTCTATTTTGTACTTGACTGTACCAACGACTGTCAACCATCTCATCGGCGGCTGATTGCCAATCTTTTGCGTCTACACCACGTTTCATGCCTTTAAACGCTGATAGTCGGCCTAAACCCATGTTAAACATCATGTTACAAATTATTTGCTTGGCTTCTTCGGGGAGGTTATCAAAATCAGGATAAAGTCTGTTACAGTCAGAAATAACACTCTGTATGTCTTCTTCAAACAGCTCGTCTATTCTTTCTCTATTAACTGGAGTCCCTACTTCCATATCGTATTCAGGCTCACTTTTTCGACATAAATGTCCAATTCCCACAGTTTTTAAATTTAAATGATCTAAATAAACCTCTTCTACTACGCCTTCGTCAATCTCTAATTGAGCTATTAATGAATCTATATTCATTTTTTACCTCCAAAGAATTTAGTGGCAGATCTGACAGCAAAGCTGGCACTTACGATAACTCCAAGTGTGTACTGATACCAATCGGGCATAATCTCAAGTGCTGAGAATCCTGCCGCTACCGTAATCCTTCCGAAATCCCCACAAAATGCTAAAATTAATGGAATACTGAATAAAATTGTTAACCACTCGTCCTTCCATGAGTCTTGGCTACCTTTAGCCATTATCCGTTCCCAGTCAGCCGTACTTGTTGCAGCGGATACCATTACAGTAGCTTCCGCTTCGGCCTTGGCTCTGGAGATTGCTGTCTTACCTCGTTGAGCTTCAGTCTTATTCTCCATCCAAGAAGAAGCTAAATTACCAACTGGTCCTAATATACTACTTAACATTCCAAACATGTTATCCCTTCGCTTTCTTTTGAGCTGTCTTTGAAAGATCTTTAAAGTGAACTATTTTTTGAGAAGTTTTGGTATGAGTTTTACCAGTGTGCAAAGAACCGTCAGACATTTTATGTGTACTTCCTTCATATATGTCACCATTTTTACGGTAATGTTTTTGACCTTTTGCCATTATGTTCTCCTATTTCATTTTTGTTTTAGATAATGCCGAACCAGTTATATAAGCCGCAACAATTCCAGTATTGGCAATTAAGAATGTAGATAGTACAGGCGACACAGATTCCATTCTGGCTAAAGAAATTATAGGCAGTAATAACAACGCAACCCCCACAATACTAACAATCATAGAAGTTAAAGCCATCATCCGCTGGGTATCCGCCTGTTTGTCCTCGTTTTCAAGTCTCACCCACATTGCATGGCGATCCATTTCTTCATCTGTTATCACGCCATCTCCATCGGCATCAGCTACCGCGTATTTACTGTCTTTCTGTAACTTCTTTGCCATCCCTTATCCTTTGCCTGAAAATGCAGATCCTGTTAGTATAGCCCCAAAAGCTAAATGAAACAATCCTCCACCCATCAATGTAAAGGGATTATGTTGACCAGTTAACTTCTTCATTAATTCCATCTGTACCATAGGCTCTGTTGTGGAGTTTATTATTTCCATAAATTGTGATATATCAGGTCTATTAAGTCCATACCAAATTGGGCAAAACATAAAGTCATAGAAACAAATAAGCAGATAAATTAGAAGAGCCGTCCACCGCCAAGTCATCGTAGACCTTTGCTGCGCTGTAAGTTCCTTGCTCATTTAAATGCAGGGTGGTGTACACATCATCTTGTCCACACCATAAAAAATAACAACAACAAATATTGCTAATGCTATACCTATCCAGATCCATTTGTTTCTCATTTTGACATTCCTGATAATGGGTTTTCTAACGCTAATCGTATCTTTTTATCTAAGTCAGCTTTTAATCCTTCAATCATAAGTCTGTTCTCCTTCAACAAATTATCCATCATAGCCTGCGTCTCTGCTATCTTAGTGTCTAAGCGATCCACCATCTTGTCTCGACGCTCCTCTGAACTTGCGATCAAATCCCTGACTATCGTTACGTTATCAGAACTGGTTTTATTAACATCCTCAACAGACTGTCGATTTCTCGCATCTTGTTTCTCCAACCTAGCCTCCTGCCTATCCAAGTTAGCATTTACTTTCTCAACTTCTACTTCAATTGAATTGTTCAACTCGGCTACGTCCTGGTTTAAATCCATTCGTAGATCATGGAGATCTGTTTGTAGATTTGCTGCGATAGCCTTAACGCTATTAATCTGTTCTCTAATAACTGCGGAAGTGGCTTGATCAACCTCTTTTAACAATTCAAATTCTTTTCCAACTATTTTAAGTTCAGCGTTTGTTGATGCCATATGATCGTCTACATATGAAAAATCAGGACTTACAAATTCCTGCACGGCTTCCTGCAAATCTTCATAGTCCTTATAGAACTCAAAAACTGCCCACGATCCACCCGCCAGAGTCCCCATCAAAGGTAAAATCCAAAAAAGCTTACCTAAAAACCCTTTACCAGAAACTTTCACGCCGCCATATTCAACTTCAGCCATCCTCGAAAGTACCTCTTATTTTTCTTAAATCATCTAAATTCTTTTCTTTTGTTCCGCCGTCGTACTCCCAAGCATAGCCCTTCAGTACCATATACTTATTAATGTTCGTGTTACCATCATGTAGCCAACCCAGCATACGTCCGTACTTACCATCCTTTTCAGTCTTAACTCTTAGCTCCGCCGCGTTGTCTAACAAGCCGTGTAGGAAATCTTTAGCCTCTAGACCCAATGCTTTTTCTTCTAAGTCTCGTGTTCTGCTTTCAGGAGTATCAATTCCTGCGAGACGAATACGTTCTTTTTTCGTGAGATTAAAACCAAGATCAATAAGCACATCAATAGTGTCACCATCTACCACTCTTACAACTTCTTTTACCGCATACTCATACATATTTAAGACCTTTTCTTCTTAGGAAAGCCCGCTTTCATATTAGCATACGCCTTCGGTGAGATCGTGCTTTTCTTTTTAGAACGAGAAGTATCTTCTTTTTTTCTTTTATTCATGTTTGCATATAATCCTGGTCTTTTAGCTGTCATTTTATTTCCTACTCATATTGACTGTTT